>Ga0081455_10000824_pt1 | contig 39882 bp, 32 predicted proteins | sample TabmetS3T2R1_FD_70207 | JGI IMG/M metagenome (GOLD analysis project Ga0081455, IMG submission 70207) | Tabebuia heterophylla rhizosphere microbial communities from the University of Puerto Rico - S3T2R1 | ecosystem: Host-associated > Plants > Roots > Rhizosphere ... | reverse complement strand
CCCGCCGCAGGCACGCGCGCCACGGCTCGAGGTCGCGGGCCGAGGCGCCTTCCGCGAATCGGACCCAGATCTCCCCGTTCCGGTCGATACTGTTGAGCAAGAGCCCGGGGTAGTCGCCGCACTTCTTCCACCTCTCCCACGCCAGCTCCTGCGCGAGGTTGTTCGAGCAGGACACGCAGACGGCCAGGAGCCAGGCGAGGCTGACGGCGCCGACCTTGCTCGGTGCAGGCACCGGAGACCGCCATCTCTCACGAAACGTCTTGCTCAGAGGCAGGCTCATGCTGCCATCACCTTACCGTGGAGCGCCGGGGTCATCGAAGCCCTGCTCGAGATCCTCCGGAAGGGCGTGTGGATGCGCAGCCTAGATGCCCAGCGCCTCGACCACGAGCCGCGCCAGCTCTCGGCGGAGCTTCTCGCGCACGCCCGCGTGGGCACGGCTCCTATTCAGATTGTGCAGCTCGAACGGATCGGTATCGAGATCGTACAGCTCGTCGAGCTCATGGTCGCGGTTCTTGTTGACCCAGTGGATGTACTTGTGGCGGTCGGTCCGCACCGCCTTGTAGGTCATGCCCACGAGCCAGGGCATGGCGTTCTCGGCCCAGTACTCGATGAGGAACGACTTGCGCCACGTGGTCCTCCGCCCGGAGAAGAGCGGCAGCAGCGAGCGGCCCTGGATCTGGAGGCCCGGCCGGCCGCCCGCGAGCTCGATGAGGGTCGGGGCGATGTCCTGGCAGATCACCAGCTCCCGGGGGCGGGTCCCGGCCTTGATCCGCCGCGGATAGCGCACCAGGAAGGGAGAGCGGATGCCCTCCTCGTAGGGGAACCGGCGCTCGGGCCCGAGCCCGTGCTCGCCGAAGAAGTACCCGTTGTCGCCGAAGAAGACGATGACCGTGTCGTCGAGCGCGGCGGATCGCTCCAGGGCCTCGAAGAGCGCGCCCACGCCTTCATCCACCGCCGCCATCATGCGGGCCCGGAGCCGGATCTCCTCCTGCGAGCCCGGCCGGATCGTTTCCAGGATCGCCTTCGCGGCGTCCGACTGCTTGAGCGCCATCGCGTCCGTCCACGCCGGCTTGTCCTTCACGACCTGAGCCGGCGACAGCATGTTCGGCTTGGCCGGGAACACGCAGCCCTCGTAGAGGGCCTGGTGGCGCTCCGCCACCCGGTAGCCTCCGCGCTGGGCGAGGTCGAGCGTGCCATCCGGGTGCTGGAAGGCGTCGGGATGCACCGCCTTGTGGGCGAAGAACAGCGACCAGGGCCGCTCGTGCTTGCGCGCGACGAAGTCCAGGGCGAACCGATTGAGCACGTCCGTCATGTAGCCCGGGTGGTTCTCGTAGGTGCCGTTCACGTTCAGCGTGGGATCGTTCAGCCGGCCGTGCCCGTCGAAGCTGACCCAGTGGTCATAGCCGGGACGCGGCCGGCCGTCGTTGCCCATGTGCCACTTGCCCACGTGGGCGGTCTCGTACCCGAGCTGCTGCAGGGCCAGGTGGTAGTTCGGCAGCCGGTGGCTGGCCGCGTCGCGCGCGACGTTGTCGATGATGCCGTGCCGGCTCGCATACTGCCCGGTCATCACCGACGCCCGGTTCGGCGAGCAGATGGGGGTCGTGTGGAACGCCCGCTCGAACAGGGCGCCCTCGTAGGCGATGCGGTCGGCGTGCGGCGTCTTCATGTACGGGTGGCCGCCGACGCCGAGCTCGTCGTGGCGCAGGTCGTCGATCAAGATTACCAGGAAGTTGGGCTTCTTCACGGCGCCTCCGGCGTGCTCGATGGATAGGTCGAGGCCAAGACTAAACCGGATCGGCCCATCTTTGCACGAGGCCAGCGTCGAGCCGCGCGCTGGCCTGGGGGCACCGGTCGGGCTAGCATGGACTCGATGCCCGGGTTCGAGACGGCCCCCGCGGATCTGAAGCCGCTGCTCTCTCAGCGGATCAGCGAGCTTGGTCTCAAGCTCGAAGGCTCACCCCTCGAGCGGTACGTCGCCGACCTGTATCGCGAGCTGGAGGCCAAGGGGCTCAAGCGGTTTCGGCCGCCTACCTATCTGACCGACGAGTGGGGGTGCCCGGACGAGGAGCCGATCATCGGGATCCCGTTCTATCTGGCCGACGCCAAGCTGGCGCGTCTCGAAAAGGAGCTGGACGACGTCGAGGACGCCCGCGAGATCCGGATGTACCTGCGCCACGAGGCGGGCCACGCCTTCAACTACGCGTACAAGCTGTACGAAACGACCGAATGGCGGGAGCTGTTCGGCCCCTTCAATCGACCCTACCGCGACCGCTACCGCCCGGTGCCCTTCGATCGCAGCTTCGTGCGGCACATGGAGGGCTGGTACGCGCAAAAACATCCGGACGAGGATTTCGCGGAGACCTTCGCGGTCTGGCTGACCCCCCGCTCGCGCTGGCGCGAGCGCTATCGCGGCTGGCCGGCCATGCGCAAGCTCCGCTACGTCGACCGGACGGCGCGCCGGCTCGGCGACACCGACCCCCCGGTCCGTCTCGCCTCCACCGACATCACGGTGGAGGAGATGAACATGACGGTGGAGGAGTTCTTCCGGGCGCAGGAGCCGGCGCAGGAGCCCGTCGACGTGGCGCTCGAGCACGACCTGCCCGACCTGTTCGTGCGCCGGCGGCAGGGCGCCCGGGCCGCCGCCGACTTCTTGCGCGAGCACCGCGCCGTCCTCATCAATCGGATCGAGTACTGGACCGGCGTGCGGCGGAGCGCCATCCGGGCGCTGGTGACGAAGATCGAGGACACGGCCGCGCGTCTCGGCCTGGCCGTGCCGGCGGCCGCCGAGGCCGCCGCGCTGGTGGAGCTGACGACGTACGCCACCACGCTGACCATGAACTTCCTGACCCACGGTCGCTTCATCCCCCGCGCTCGCCGTTCCGGCCGTGGCCGGCGGGGCCACGAGGGGGACGCCCACCATGCGAATCATCGTCGCCCACGGCGCTGACGAGTCGATCGCCGGCCCCAAGGGCCGGCGCAAGACCGATGTGCAACAAGTGGCCGACGTGCTGCGCAAGGCCGGCCACGACGTCTCCGGACTCGCGGTGGACGGCACGCCGGAGTGCCTGCGCACACTGGCCCAGGCCCAGGCCGATCTCGTCTTCAACCTGGTGGAATCCTTCGGTGACGACGACACCAAGGAGCCCCACGTGGCCGCGTACTACGACCTCCTGGGCCTTCGCTACACGGGCTCCGGGGCCCGGGGCCTCACCCTGGCCATGGACAAGGCGCTGGCCAAGAAGATCTTCAGCTTCCACGGTCTGGCCACGCCTCGCTGGGCGGTGGTCTGGCGCGGGAGGCTCGACTCGGCGCACGACATCGACTTCCCCGTCATCGTCAAGCCAGCCCGCGAAGACGGCTCGATCGGCATCGGCTTCGACGCCCTCGTCGGCAGCATCAAGGAGCTGATGGAGCGCATCGATCAGCTTCAGTCCGAGTTCGATCACCCCGTGCTCATCGAGCAGTACATCGAAGGCCGCGAGATCTACATGGGCGTGCTCGGCAACCACCAGGCCCACGCCCTGCCCGCGGTCGAGCTCGATCTCTCGCATCTGCCCAAGGGAACGCCGCGCATCGCCGGCAGCGAAGTGAAGTGGGCGGAGGGCACGCGCGCGTACCGGGGCAGCAAGGTCCTGGTGCCCAAGCTCCCCGACGATGTGCAGGAGACGATGCAGCGCGCCGCCCTCACCGCCTTCCACGCGCTGAGCCTGCGCGACTACGCGCGCGTCGATTTCCGTCTGACCCCGGACGGCCAGGTCTATCTCATCGAGGCGAATCCCAACCCCTTCCTGGCTTCCGGGGCCGAGTTCATCAAGGGAGCCCGCGCCTCGGGACGCACCTACGGGCAGACGATCCTCGAGATCGTCGAGCTGGCCCGCGCGCGCTACGCGGCGACCCCGGCCGCGCGCTGAGCGGTGTTCATGGAACCAGCGACGGTTGGGTTATGAGCCCGTTTCAGTCGCCCGGGGAGACAGCACGGAGTTCACCGACGTCTTTGCTACTCGAATTCTGCACTCGCCGCACTCGACTGTTCCAGCCAGTACCCCATGCCCATCTCCCGGTACATCGTCGTCGCCTTGGTGAGGTGCTCCCTGGACTGCTCGCGTCTGTCCGTGCGGTGGTAGAGCTTGCCGAGGCCGAGGTGGCAGTGGGCGACGAGCGGGCGCATGCCGAGCTGGTCGGCCAGAGTCATGGCCTGGCGATACCGCGCCTCGGCCATCGCATCGTCCGGTGGAGTCTCCTGCGAGTGGATCTCCCCGAGGAGGCGGAGCGCGTAGGCCTCGTCGCCGCGTTCGCCGCGCTGGCGGGTGAGTGTGAGGGCTCGCTCTGCGTGCGTGCGCGCTTCCTCCAACCTGCCGGCAAGGATGCACGCCTCGCCGGAATGTACTGCGACGAGCGAATGGAAGACCGTCGCCACGCCAGACTCGAAGGCGGTCGTGGCCTGAGCAAGCAACGCCAGGCCCTCCCCGAGACGCCCTGACCGGGCGTACGTATATCCCAAGAACCCCGTACAGGAGGGGGACAAGAGCCTGATGTTCCAATCGCGGGACATCGCGAGGGCGCGCTCGAGGAGCGGAACCGCCTGGTCGAGTTCTCCCTTGACGGCGTGAACGTACCCGAGCGCCAGATAGGCCTGGCCGAGGCTGAAAGGGTGATCCGCTGCCTCGGCAATTCGCAGTGCTTCCTGCGCCTCCGCGATCGATCGGTCGAATTCGCCGAGCTCGGCGAGGGCATGAGCCAGATAGCGACGGGCGAACACCGATGGGAGCAACGCCTGGCCAAACCGCTCACGGCTGAGATCGCCTTCGAGCGAGCCGGTTACCTTCTGAAAGAGATCCGTGGCCGCCTGATAGTCGCCCACGTTCCAAAGGGCTGCGGCCAGATACTGATTCGCCACGACCTCGAGCCGGAGATCCCCAAGCGTTTCCGCAATGGCCTGGGCTGTCTGGGCGAACGTGAGCGCATCGGTCAAGCGACCGGTCAACCAAGAGCTCGAGATCATGTAGGCGCACGCCCAGGCTAGCCGCCGGGGATCGTCGAGTGTCCTGGCCAGGCCCTCCGCCTCGCGGAGATATTCGAGCCCCTTCTCGAGCTGCCCGAGCGGCAACAGCGACGTCCGAAGATCGAAGCGAAGATCGATCGCCTCCTCGAGTCTTTCGTGCGTTCCGGGCAGACGCGGGAGCGCCGCCAGCCCCTGTTCGAAGCAGGTGACCGCCTCCCGGTAGGCCGAGCGGACGGCCGCCTTGGCGCCGGCCTGACGGAAGTAGGTGACGGCCTTGTCCCACACCTCGCCTCGGAGGGCGTGGTTGGCGAGCTGCTCGACGTGTTCGGCCAGTCGGCCGGCGTACACGCCCTCCATCGTCTCGACGACCGCCGCGTGCAGTGCCCGCCGCCGGTCGGCGAGCAGGCTGCCGTAGGTCACCTCGTGGGTGAGCGCATGCTTGAAGGAGTATTCGAGGTCGGGAAACAGGCCGCTCTCGTAGAGGAACTCGGCGGTCTGCAGCCGGTCGAGCGCCCCACCGAGCACGTCATCGGAAAGCTCGGCGATTCCGTGCAGCAGCGCGAACGGCACGTCCTTGCCGACCACCGATGCGGTCTGGAGCAGCCGCTTGTCCTCCGAGGAGAGCCGATCGATGCGGGCCGCCAGGATCGCCTGGACCGTCGACGGCACCTGGAGGGACTGCAGCGGCTGCGTCAGCCGGTATCGACCAGGCAGCCCCTCGAGCGCCTTCGTCTCCACCAGGGTCCGGACGGTCTCTTCGAGGAAGAACGGGTTGCCACGCTTGACGAGGCGCTCCTTCAGCGGCCCGAGGCCGGGATCGGGGCCGAGCAGCACGTCCAGCAGCTCCCCGGCATGCTGGGTCGAGAGCGCATCCAGCCGCATCTGACTGTACGCCGTCTTGCTGCCCCAGCCGTGCTGGTACTCGGGACGATAGTTCACCAGCAGCAGCAGCCGCGCCGAGCCCAGGCTGTCGACCAGGCTGTCGAGCAGTGCCTGGGTCTCGCTGTCGATCCAGTGGAGGTCCTCGAACACCACGAGCAGCGGTTGCGCCTGGCTCTCGCGCAGCAGCAACCGTTTGACGGCGTCGAGCGTGCGCCGCCGGCGCTGGGGTGGGTCCAGCGCCTGCCAGCCCGGGTCCTCGACCGGCACGTCGAGCAGGGCGAGAAGCGGCGACAGCAGCGGCTCCAGCGCCCGGTCGAGGCTCAGCACCCGCCCCAGCACCTTGGCGTGCATGTCGCGGTGATCGTCGCGGTCACCGATCTTGAAATAGCCTTTGAGCAGGTCGATCACCGGCAAGTAACTGGTGGCTTTCCCGTACGACACGGACGAGGCCTCCAGGATGAGCCAGTCCTGCACGCGATGTGAGTGCGTGAACTCGTACGTGAGGCGGGACTTGCCGACGCCGGCCTCGCCCACGATGGAAACGACCTGGCCATGACCCGCTGCGGACCGCTCGAGGACCCGGCGCAGGTGTTCGACCTCGGCGTCACGGCCGACGAAGCGCGTGAGGCCCCGGAGCGCCGCGGCCTGTAGCCGCGTTCGTGCCTGTCCCGCCCCGATCAGCTCGAAGAGCTCGATCGGTTCAGGCAAGCCCTTCACGGGGATGGGCCCGAGCGAGCGCACCTCGACGTAGCCCTCAGCGAGCCGCACGGTCTCGGCGGTCAGCCGCACCGTCCCGGGCGGCGCCAGCTGTTCCATGCGGGCCGCGAGGTGAGTCGTCTGGCCCACGGCCGTGTAGTCCATGCGAAGATCGCTCCCGACCGCGCGGACGACGACCTCCCCCGAGTTGAGGCCGACTCGGATCTGCACCTCCACCCCGTGCGAGCGGCGCGTGTCCTGCGCGTAGCGCCGCAGCGATTCTTGCATGCGGAGCGCCGCGTAGCAGGCGCGCACCGCGTGATCCTCGTGGGCCAGGGGCGCCCCGAAGAGCGCCATGATCCCGTCACCCATGACCTGGTTGACGGTGCCCTCATAGCGGTGGACGGCTTCCATCATCTGCTCGAGCACCGGGTCCAGGATCTTGCGCGCTTCTTCGGGATCGCGGTCGGCGAGCAGCTCCATCGAGCTCTTGAGGTCGGCGAACAGCACGGTGACCTGCTTGCGCTCGCCCTCCAGGGCGGCCCTGGAGTTGATGATGCGTTCCGCGAGGTGCTTCGGCGTATAAACCTCGGGTGAGGCAAGCCGCGGCGGAGAGCCAGTCGTGCCAATGGGCGCCGCGCATTCGAAGCAGAACTTGGCCGCGGCGGGCAGCGGCGTCCCGCAGTTCGGGCACGGCAGCGCCAGGGGCGTCGCGCACTCCAGGCAGAACTTCGCCTGGGGCGGATTCTCCTGCTGGCACCGGGGGCACTTCATGCCGAGCCTCCAATGAGTCGGGCCAAGCGTGCGAGCGGGACGACATTAGCCCGCGACAGAGACAGCGTCAATGATCGGAACGATACGCATGACGCTCCTCCCCGCGTTTGCGGTATGCTGCCCACCGCACGCAGTCTCGCAGCCGGCCGCGAAAGGGGAACACCATGGCGTTGTTCGACAAGGGCCGCGTCGGCATTCACGACGAGGAGGCCGCCTCCGGGGGCGGGCGTCGGTCACCCAGTGGCCTGACCCCACGATGGACATGATCCACGCGTTCCTGTCCCGCATGCACGTGCGCATGATCCTCAAGGCCAACCGACTGGCCTGATCCCGGTTAGAATTTATGTCCTTCGGATGGGGCATCGTCAGCACGGGCAAGCACCCCGACATCAAGATCGCGCCGGCCATGGCCGAGGTCGACGGCGGCGAGCTGGTCGGCGTGTACAGCCGTGACCAGCAGCGCGCGGAGGACTTCGCGCGGAGGCATGGGGCACGCGCCGCGTACAGCCGGCTCGACGACCTCCTCAAGGACTCGCGGGTCGACGGCGTCTTCGTCGCCTCGCCGAACGCCCTGCATGCCGAGCACGTCGCCCAGGCGGCTCGGGCCGGAAAGCACGTCCTGTGCGAGAAGCCGATGGCCACGACGATCGCCGACGCCGTGCGCATGGTGACGGCGTGCCGCCACGCAGGCGTCACGCTCGGCGTGGCCTTCAACTTGCGCCAGCACCCCGCCTATATCCGGGCGCGCGACCTCGTCGCCGCCGGGACGCTGGGGCGCATCGTGCTGGCCCAGGCTCAGTGGGCATTCGGCGTGCGCGGCCGCGACGGCTCTCCCCCGCGCACGCCGCTCACCCAGTGGTGGGACACGCCGGAGCTGATCGGGGGGGCGTCCACCATGATGGGCACCGGGGTGCATTCGGTCGACCTGCTGCGCTTCGTGCTCGGCGCCGAGGTGGACGAGATCACCGCGGTCACCGACGGCCAGACGGCCGCGCGCCCGCTCGAGCAGCTCGCCTGCCTCACCCTGCGCTTCGGCGCCACGCTCGGCCAGGTGGTCGCGAGCCGACTCCTTCCCGACTCGCGCAACGATTTCCGCGTGTACGGGATCACCGGGCTCATCACCGGACACCACTCGATGTGGGAAGCGCGCACCGGCCACTTCGAGATCACGAGCGACACCGTCAACGAGACCGCCGACTACCCGGAAGCGCTGCTGCCGAACTACGTGGCCGAGATCGAGGACTTTCAGCGCGCGGTCGCCACCGGCGGCCCGCCCGCCGCCACCGGCCTGGACGGTCTGCGCGTCGTCGAGGTGACGCTCGCGATGATCGATTCCGCGCGCACGCGCCGCAGCGTGAAGATCGAGCGCGTCGAGCCGTAGCGCGCGAGCCCAACGACGTGACGCTTCGAGCACCCCGCGCAAGTCCGCATTCACATCCACCTGGGGAGGACACCATGCTGAGAGCCCTGTCCCTGTTCCTCGTCGGCGTGTGCGCCACTGTTCTCGTCGGCCCGCCCGCGTTGGCGCAATCGCCCGCCGAGGTCACGCTGACCCGCATCGATTGCGGCACCGGCGCCACGCCGACTGATGTCGGCCAGCGCTTCAGCGACACGTTCGCGTACAAGGATCTCAAGCTGACGTTCACGTTCAGCTGCTACGTGATCAAGCACGGTGACGAATACATGGTGTGGGACACCGGCTTCGCGCCGGGCACGAGTCCCAACGCGCCCAAGGTCGGCATCGTGGACCGCCTGAAGGAGCTCAACGTCACGCCCGATCAGATCAAGTACGTCGGCATCAGTCACTTTCACGGTGACCATACCGGCCAGCTCGCGCCGTTCAAGAACGCGACACTGTTCATCGGCAAGGGCGACTGGGACCAGGTCACGTCGCCGACGCCGATGCAGGGCGCCAATGTCGCGGGCTTCAAGAGCTGGATCGACGAGAAGAGGAAGGTCGAGCCCCTGACCGTGGACAAGGACGTGTTCGGCGACGGCAGCGTGATCGTCCTCAGGACGCCGGGTCACACGCCGGGCCATAGCGCCCTCCTGGTCCGGCTGAAGGACATGGGACCCGTGCTGCTCACCGGCGACGCGGTCCACTTCCACGAGAACTACGAGAAGAACGGCGTGCCGGTCTTCAACTTCGACCGCGCCGCGACGATCGCGTCGATCGACCGCATGAAGCAGATCGTCGGGAACGTGAAGGCGACCGTCATCATCCAACACGACCTGCGCGACATCGGCAAGCTGCCCGCGTTCCCGGCGGCTGCGAAATAACACCAGAATCCGGGGGACTTCGATGAGTGTTCATACGTCACCACGGTCGGACATGGCGCCGGGGCTTCCCTACGAGCGGCGTCGCCTGGAAGACATCGGCTACATGACCTGCATGACTCTCACCCTGCTCGGCAACTATGCCCAGACCGGGCATTTCGGCGGCCCGCTGGCCTACACGCCGTTCAACGTCGCGGCGCATCTGGCCGGGCCCGAGCTGGGCGGGCTCCGCTACGACTACCGGCGCCCCAAGCATCCGTACGGTGACAAGTTCATGCTGGCGGCGGGACACTGCGCCCCCACCTGCTACGCGCTGTGGATGATCCTGGGCCAGGCGCTCTACCGGGCGCATCACGCGACGGGCGATCCCCGCTACCACGTGGCGCCGGACGTCGCGATGCTCCCGGTCGACGCGCTGGGATTCCGCCGCGGCGCCGGCGCGCTCCGGACGCTGCTCGCGGACCAGGGGTTGTCGGACCATCCGCTGTTCGCCCAGGCCAGGGGACGAGGCATCCGGGCCCTGTCCGGGCACATCGAGTCCACCGATCTCACCAACGACGTCAATGGCGGCCCCTCGGGCGTCGGGATCGCGACGGCCGCGGGCAAGGCGGCGTTCTGGGACATCCTGGGCGCTCCCATGGGGACGCCGAAGGTCATCGCGCTCGAGGGCGAGTTCGCCATGACCGAGGGACACGCCCAGGAGCTCAAGACCCAGGCCATCGCGCTGCAGGTCGGCAAGCGGCTCCGGATCTTCCTGTCCGACAACAACGCCGGCATCGACGATTCGCTGATCGGCGGCGTTGTGGCCAGCAAGTTCACGGGCTATCGCTTGATCGACCAGTGGACCTCGTACGGGTGGAACGTGCGGTCGCTGCCGGACGGCCACGACTACGATCAGATCGTGGACGCGCTCCGGACCATGGAAACCTGGGACCCCGCGGATCGCCGTCCGATGATCGTGATCGGCACGACCACCAAGGGGTACTGGCCCGGCGCGGTGAACGGCAAGATCCCCGGGGCGGGCGACCAGGTGGTGGGCTACCCGAGCCATCCGTACTCGATGAAGATGAACTCGGAATACTTCGTCGCCCTCGCCCGCACCTTCGAGGCGCGCTACGGTGTCGAATTCAAGGGGATCAGCCAGGGACCGGTCACCGACCCGCGGGAGCGGCTCATCCAGTTCAAGACCAACATCGACGTCGTCATGTCGGTGCTCGAGCGCGACGGCCTCGGGGACTGGCTGGCCAACCGTCTGGTCGAGATCGGCGACTCGGTGCCGGCCGAGATCCCGCTCCGCGTCGACGTCAAGCACGACCCCTTCCTGGACGACCGTCTCAAGGTCGCCAATCTCCCCGAGGAGCCGCAGACGCTCACGGTGAGGAATTCGATCTCGGGCAAGGAGAAGCAGCTCAAGATCGCGCTGTTCCGCAAGGCGGGCGAGACGGCGGGTGCCCGTCGCGCCGTGTCCGAGATCGTCAAGTGGGCGAACTACGTCACCGACAACCGCGTGCTGACGCTGGCCGCCGACCTCTCGGAATCGATCAACCTCGAGCACGGCAGCATCTGGGGCCATTACGATCCAGAGACCAACGCGCTGGGGACGCGCCTCAAGGCCGCGATCGAGGAAGCGGGCAACGTCTCGAGCGCCATCGGCCTGGTCGGCCAGAGCGCGTCGGTGGACCCCGATCAGTTTGCCGGAGTGTGGGCGTTCAGCGGCACCTACGGCGCCTTCACGCCGCTGATGTACTTGCCCGCGCGGGTCTGGAGCCAGCAGAACCAGGACAGTAAGTTCCGCACCGGCGTCCTGCACATCCTCGCCGGGCACTCCGGCCCGGAGACCGCCGCCGACGCGCGCACCCACTTCGGGATCTTCTCTCCCCAGGTGTGGAAGCTGTTCCCGCGCGACCAGGTCATCAATCTCAGCTTCTGGGACTACAACGACGTGGCCCCCGGCTACTTCGCCGCCGCCGAGATCGCCGCGCGCGAGAAGAAGGTCGGCGTCATCATCATCGAGGTGGCCCGTCCGGACTTCCGGGTGGCCGACCGCAACACCTTCGCCGACTCCGACCTGCGGGCCGCCGCCAAGGGTCTCTACGTCATCCGCGACTTCGCGCCGGGCCAGCCCCGACACGGCTACGTCGTGGCCCAGGGATCGAGCTCCACGTTCAATCTCGTGAGCGTGCTGCCGCGGCTGACCGCCGCCGGCATCAACGTGAAGGTCATCGCGGCGATCAGCGAGGAGCTGTTCGACCGCCAGCCCGAAGCGTATCGGAACGCGGTGCTGCCGCCCGAGGCCCGCGAGGACCTCATGTTCGTGATGAGCGGAACGCGCCGCATGTGGCCGCTGCGCAACGTCGGCTCGCTGACCGACGAGTACTCCCTCACCGCCGACCAGGACAACGTGTGGCTCACCGGCGGCACCGAGGCGGACGTGATCGCCGAGGCGCGCCTGGATCCGGATTCGATCTTCGCGGGGGTGCAGCGGTTCGCCCAGGAGCGCCCGAGGCGCCTCGACCGGCAGCGCGCCCTGCTGGACGCGCTGGGACACACGTCATGATCTCGTCGGCGGGGAGGACCCGAGGGCTTTCTGCGGGGGAAAGGCTCAGATGAAGCGTATCGGTGTACTGGGAGGCATCAGCCCGCAGGCGACGATGGACTTCGAGGCGCGCGTGCACCGCATCTCGCAGGAGCTCATTTCCCAGGACCTCAACCGCGGCTACCCGCCCATGGTGGTCTGGTATCACCGGCAGCCACCGGTCCGCCTGGATGCCGACGGCCGAGCCATCATGCCCATGGAGGTCGATCCCGCGCTGGTCGAGGCGGCCGCCTGGCTCGGCAACATGACCGATTTCCTGGTCATCCCCTGCAACGCCGCCCATGTCGGGCTGGACGCGATCCAGAAGGCCGCCGGCCGGCCCGTGCTCAGCATGATCGAGATCACCGCCGACGAGGTCGCGCGGAGAGGATGGCGCCGCACGGGAGTGCTGGGCTTCGCCGGCTCGCCACAACCGCATGTCGATGCGCTCGGCCGGCGCGGCATCCGGTGCGAGGGCGTGGATCAGACCGCGCAGGCCCCGCTCGATGCCGGCATCCGTGCCGTCGCCGAGGGCCGCAACGGCGCGGCGGATGCGCGCGCGGCCCTGACCGCGGTGGATCGGTTGAGGGCGCTACCCGTGGATGGTGTCGTCCTCGGCTGCACGGAGATCCCCCTGCTGCTGGGCGAGGATGCCGAGGCCAAGGACCTGGTGAGTCCAGCCGCGCTACTGGCCGAGGCCGCCGTGCGCATGGCCATCGGGAACGGACCCGACCGGCCGTAGCGCGAACCGCGCCGGCAAGAGGTCGACCATGCTGATCGTCGACGCGCAGATTCATCTCTGGAACGCGGGCAACCCCACCAGCCCGTGGCACCGGCAGATCCCCGCCTATCTCAAGGACGATGCCCTGAAGGAGATGGACGCCGGCGGCGTCGATGCCGCCATCCTCACGCCGCACACGCCCTGGGATCCGAACGCGAACGAGCTCTGCATGGAGGCGGCGCGCGCGCATCCCGACCGGTTCGCGATCCTCGGCAACTTCCCCCTCGACAAGCCGGAGAGCCGCACGCTGGTCGACACGTGGAAGCAACGCCCGGGCATGCTCGGATGCCGCTTCACCTTCATCGGGCCGGAGCAAAGCAAGTGGCCGACGGACGGCACCGTCGACTGGCTGTGGCCCGCCGCCGAGCGGGCCGGCCTGCCGATCGCGATGATGGCGGCGAACTTCCTGCCGAAGGTCGCCGAGGTCGCCCGCCGACACCCGCACCTCAAGCTGATCGTCGATCACCTCGGTCGCCCGAGAGGAGATGCACCCCCGAGCGAGCGATGGGCCAATCTGGCGGACGTGCTCGCGCTGGCGAAGTATCCCAACGTCGCGATGAAGGCCACCGGGGCGCCGAGCTACTCCGATCAGCCCTACCCGTTTCGCGACATCCACGACAATCTGCACCGCCTCTACGACGCCTTCGGCCCCGCGCGCTGGTTCTGGGGCACCGACATCACGCGCATGCCCTGCCCGTGGCGGCAATGCGTCACGCTGTTCACGGACGAGCTGCCCTGGCTGAAGGGCCGCGATCTCGAGCTGGTCATGGGCCGCGCGATCTGCGACTGGCTGGGATGGAAACGATAGGTGAGATGCCGACGGCGACGGCCAGCGGGTGCAGCACGTCGATCGTCCAGCCGACGTCAGATCACCGCACGCATCGGTGTCGGCCGCGGCACCTCAGGTAACGGCTGACCGTCGGGTCGCCTGAACCTGAGCGCCCCGTCGGCGTCCGAATCCATGCCATAGCCCTCCTCGTGCACGGCGCGATGGCGGGAGCGCGCGGCGGAGCGCCGGCGGCACGCCAGACGCTGGGACGTTCCCGCGGGAACGCGTGTGCCGTCGTCGGCAGGCTGGCTCTCTCGAGAGAGCCAGCAATCAGTCGTCGGCCACCTGTGCGCAAGCTGTCAAGCGGCGGCCGAGGAGGGCCGACAGGTCGTCCTCGACTCGTGCCAGGGCGAAGTAGGTGTACCGATGATCAGGCTCGCTCGAACGGGAGCGAGACGGTGCCGCGGTAGGCCTCGATGCGGTCGGCGTCGATCTCGGCCCGGAGGCTCCGCGCGAGGCGCGCACCAGCCGCCACTCTCGTCGGCCATCGGGAAGTACGTCAGGGACGAGTGAATCCCAGCTCCCAGGTGTCGCGGAAGGCGCGGATCATCTCCGGCTCCTGGGTCAGGTCCTCGTCGCTGCCGTCCTTGACGTCGCGCTTGTTGACGAAAGGTTGGAAGTTTGACCCGTAGCGGATGCCGTAGGGCGGGTCGATGTAGACCATCTGCACCTTGCCGGCCATGCCCTCCTTCTCCAGGAGGGAGTTCATGACCAGGAGCGAGTCGCCGGCGATCAGGCGATTGGACCAGGCGTGGGCGTGCTGGTAGAAGTCGATGGCGGGGGTCGAGGGGGGATCGTAGGCGTAGCGCCGCTTCGGGGCGTCGCGGTCGGTGGCCTCGGTGACCAGGCCGACGGGCGGGTTGTTCCGCCGCTGCTGGCCCATGTGGTCGTACTGCTCGATGCGCCGCTTGGCGCCGCCGCCGGCCTTCGCGGCAGCCCTGGTCGACGGCTTCGCCCCCGCCTTGCGTGGTCGCGCCATGCCCCCTCCCCGCCAGGATGTGGATGGTGGCTTCCCGCGACACTCTACCGCGCGCGTGGGCCGGCCGGCGTCGGCGTCCGATCGCTGTGCTAAGATCCGACTCTCTCCATGGCCTCGCCAACTCGCACTTCTCGGACGTGACGGCATGCGCGAATACCTGGAGCAGCTGCTCCTCGTACTGGCGATCGGCTCCGCCGTCGCCACCGTCGCCAAGCGGATCAACGTGCCGTACAACGTGGCCCTGGTCGTCGTCGGGCTGCTCCTCGTCCTGATGGACGTGCTGCCCCGGACCGTGATGGACCCCGGCATCGTGCTGATGGTGTTCCTCCCTATCCTCGTCTTCCAGGGCGCGCTGTCGGCCGACGACACGAGCATGCGTCGGGCGGCGCGGCCCATCCTGGCGCTGGCCGTTCCCGGCGTCGCGCTGTCGCTCGTCGCGACCGCGGCCATCGCCTCATGGGAGATCGGCCTGCCCTTCTCGGTGGCACTGCTCCTGGGGGCGGTCCTCGCCATCACCGATACGGTGAGCGTGCTGCTCGCCTTCCGCAGCGTGCGGGTGCCGCACAAGCTCGCGGCCATCATGGAAGGCGAGAGCCTCTTCAACGACGGCACCGCGCTCGTGCTCGTGAGCGTGTGTGCCACCGTCGCCCTGCAGGGGTTCGCCGACCCGGCGGCCATCGGCCGCACGCTCCTGGTGGCGATCGTGGCGGGGGCGCTTCTGGGCGCCGTGTTCGGGCAGGCGGGCGCCTTCGTCCTGCGGCACGCGCCCGACGACCTGAGCGCGATCCTCGCCTCGCTGGTCGCCGTCTTCGCCACCGCGCTCCTCACCGAGCACCTGGGCGGATCGGCGGTCATCGCGGTCGTCATCGCGGGCGTGCTGGTCGGTCACGAGATGCGCGCCCGGCTCGAGCCGTCGCGCGTGCTCGAGATGCAGAGCTTCTGGGAGGTCGCCGCCTTCGTCACCAATGTCTGGCTGTTCCTCCTGGTCGGCATCCAGCTGAGTGCGGAGCTCCTGCTGCGGGAGGCGTGGCCGATCCTGCTGGCCGTGATCGCGCTGCACGCGGGACGCGCAGTCGCGGTCTATGTCTGCTTCGGTGCGCTGCACCTGGCCGGCGACGGCGTCCCGTGGCGATGGCAGCACGTGATGGTGTTCGGCAACGTGAAGGGCGCCCTGTCCATGGCGGCGGTGCTGGCCCTGCCGCAGGACATCCCGCACCGCGAGCGGCTCATCGCCATCGTCTTCGGCGTCACGCTCGTCACCCTCGTGACCCAGGCGCTGCCGTTCCGCCATTTCTTGACGTGGCTGGGGGTCGCGGGGCACGCCGAGGACCCGACGCTCGACGAATGCCGGGCCGTGCTCATCGGCGCGCGGCGGGCGCAGCTCGAGCTCGACAACCTCCTCGCCGCGGGTCTTCTCTCGCGGCACGAGCACGCCGAGCGGCGGGCCTCGTTTCAGCGCGACATCATCGAGGCGGAGCGCGCGCTCCGAAGAGCCGGGCTCGACTCCCATGCCAGCGTCGCCCTGCCGGCGGTGCTCGCCGCGCGAAAGGCCGCGATCCTGGACGCGGCGCGGCTCGGCCTCATCACGGATCGCACCGCGAGCGCGCACGTGGCGTCCATCGACGAGGAGCTCGTTCGGGCCACCATCGCCCCGGACCACACGTCGAAGGACGAGGGATGAAGATCGTCATCGTCGGGGCGGGCCGGGCCGGGCTCGAGGTCGCGAATCACCTGGCCCGGAGCGGCCACACGATCACCATCATCGACGGCGACGAGGCGGTGACGCGGAGGGCATCGGAGCAGTACGGCCTGGTGGCGCTGAGCGGCGACGCCACGACCGCGGCGGTGCTGGAGGAGGCCGACATCGCGCAGAGCGACATGGTGGTCGCGATGCTCCGGCGCGATGCCGACAATCTCGCCGTCGCGCTGCTCGCCCGGGCCGCCGGCGTGCATCGCGTGATGGTTCGCATGCGCGACAGCGCCTATCGCGCGGTGTACGCCGCGGCGGGTATCGATCGCGTGCTGTCCGAGACCGACCTCATCACCGGCGCGGTGGCGACGGCCATCGAGCACGAATCGGTCAGGCACGCGATGCTGCTCGGCGACGGGAGCGCGATCGCCTTCGAGCTGACCATTCCGCCGATGAGCGCCGCCGCGGGCAAGACGGTGATGGAGCTGGCCGCCATGCCCGAGTTTCCCTCGTCCTGCGTGTTTGCCGCTCTCTATCAACACGACCGGCGCGTGGAAGCGCCCCGGGGATCGACGGTCGTCCAGGTCGGCACCACCGTACTGCTCGTGTCTCGCGCCGACGAGGTGGGGCGCGCGGTGGGCCTTCTGACCCGGCCGGCCGGCGATCGTGCGGCCGCGCCGTGACGCTCCGAGCGTGCCCACCTCCCCGGAATCACGGAGGGTCTCATGGACTACTATGACCTCGGCCCGTACACCCGCACGATCACCACCGCCGTCCCCGAGGCCCAGCTCTGGTTCGATCGGGGCCTCAACTGGCTCTACGGCTTCAACCACGCCGAGGCCATCGCCTGCTTCCAGAAGACGCTTTCGCACGACCCCGGCTGCGCCATGGCCTACTGGGGCGTTTCCTATGCGGCGGGGCCGAACTACAACCTGCCCTGGCACCTCTACGATCCGGCCGGCAAGGCGGCCGCCCTCGCCGTCGCCTACGACGCGATGCAGGGCGCCCTGGCCCGCGTCGAGCGCGCGAGCCCCGTCGAGCAGGCGCTGATCCGCGCGCTGCCCGCTCGCTATCCGCAGCGCGAAGCCATCGAGGACCAGGCGCCCTGGGACGCCGCGTACGCGGACGCCATGCGCCCGGTGTTCCACGCCCACCGCGACGACCTCGAGGTGCGCCACGTCTTCGTCGAGGCGATCATGAACCTGACGCCGTGGAAGATGTGGGACCTCAAGACCGGCGGCATCGCCGAGGACGCGGGCACGCTGGAGGCGATGGACGTGCTGGAGGGCGCCCTGCGCGACATCCCCGCCACGTGGGACCACCCGGGGCTCCTCCATCTCTACGTCCACCTGATGGAGATGTCACCGTTCCCGCAGCGGGCCCTGCGGGCGGGAGACCGCCTGCGCGACCTCGTGCCCGACGCGGGTCACCTGATCCACATGCCCACCCACATCGACGTGCTCTGCGGCCACTACCGCGACGTGCTGGTCTACAACCAGAAGGCGATCGTGGCCGACCGCAAGTTCCTGGCCCGCGAGGGCGCGATGAACGTCTACGCGCTCTACCGCACCCACGATCATCACTTCGCGATCTACGGGGCGATGTTCCTCGGACAGTACCGGGCGGCGCTCGCGGCCGCGCAGGAGCTCATCGACACCACGCCCGAGGACTTGCTGCGCATCCCCTCACCGCCGATGGCCGATTTCGTGGAAGGCTACCTGCCGATGAAGCAGCACGTCCTGATCCGCTTCGGCAGGTGGCACGAGATCATCGCCCAGGAGCTGCCGCGCGACCAGGAGCTCTACTGCTCGACCACCGCCATGATGCTCTACGCCCAGACCGTCGCGCACTCGGCGCTCGGCCACATCGCCCAGGCCGAGGCCACCCGGGCCGCCTTCATAGAGGCGAAGCAGCGGGTGCCGGAGAGCCGGCGCGTGCACAACAACACCGTCCGGGACCTGCTGGAGATCGCCCACGCGATGCTCGACGGCGAGCTCGAATACCGGCGCGGCAACCACGAGGTCGCCTTCGCGCACCTGCGCCGCTCGGTGGAGCTCGACGATGCCCTGCCCTACGACGAGCCCTGGGGCTGGATGCAGCCCACCCGGCACGCCCTGGGCGCGCTGCTTCTCGAGCAGGGCCGAATCGCGGAGGCCGAGGCAGTCTACCGCTCGGACCTCGGCCTCGACGGCAAGCTGAGCCGTGCCTGCCAGCATCCCGACAACCTGTGGAGCCTCCACGGGCTGCACGAATGCCTCACCCGGCGCGGCGAGACGGTGGAAGCGAGCTTGATCAAGCAGCGGCTCGATCTCGCGCTGGCCCGGTCCGAGGTGCCGGTGAAGGCCTCCTGCTTCTGCCGGCTGAAGGTCGCGGCCTGAGCGCGCCGCGGGGCGGATCGAGCTGAGGCCGAGCTCCGCCTGCTTTCCGCCCAAGAAAATCGTCGCTTGACGTAGACGCGCGGCGGCGGCATCGTCACGCGCACGGAGGACACATCCATGCTCACGGTCAAGGATCTGGAAGCGTTCGGCGAGGGCTGGAACCGGCACGACGTGGACTACCTGATGACGTTCATGGCCGACGACTGCGTCTTCGAGCTCTCCGCGGGGCCCGATCCCTGGGGGAAGCGCTTCGTCGGGAGGGACGCGGTGCGCGAGGGCTTCGCGGGCGTGTTCAAGCGATTCCCCGATGTGCACTTCGGCAACGCGCGGCACTTCGTGTCGGGCGACCGTGGGCTCTCGGAGTGGCTCTTCACCGGCACCACCGCGGACGGCAAGAAGATCGAGGTCACCGGCTGCGATGTCTTCACCTTCCGGGGCGACAAGATCGCGGTGAAGAACTCCTACCTGAAAACCAGGACCAGCTGACCGCCGCCGCGGGGCCTGGCGCTCTTCAGGCACCTCCCCGGCCTCTCCGCGCTGGGACCCGCTGCGGGAGGGCCCGTTAGAAACGATCGCGACAGAAATCAAACACCGCGAGCACCCACGAGCCGGCCGGCGCGCAGCCGGGACCTCGGTGAATCAGAGAGCGTCATTGCGGGAAAGGTCGATCGCGGCGGGCGCCGACGCTCTGTGCCGTGGTGGGCCCTGGCGGACCTCATGGTCGGATCGGTTCTGACATTCGTCGACCGCGGCTCGCATGAGCTGAAGGGTCTTCCGGGGAGGTGGGGTCTGTATGCCGCCATGAAGCAAGCCGAGGCGGGCGGCTCCGAGTCGATCACGGTGCCGGCAGCGGGCATTGACGTCGACTCGGCCGGGTCACACTAGACCTCGGCGGCGCGGCGGCGCCTCGAGGTGAACAGCAGGCGCCCCCCGACGACGAAGGCCAGCCCGCCCACCGCGGTCACGAAGATCCGCGCATGCTCCTCGCCCAGCAGGCCGCTCGCGAACGGGCCGAAGAACATCGCGGCGTCGACGCCCACCCGGTACGAGCCCATCCGCCAGGGCAGGTGCTCGGCGCGCGTGTGCTCACGGATCACGCCGACCGGCAGCATCCAGCCCGCGAGGCCGAATCCGAAGCACACGCAGCCGGCCACGAACCATGGGAACGACCCCAGACCAACTGCGGCCGTGCCCAGACCGAGCACCACGATCACGAAGCCGAGGACGGGCGTGCGCCCCAGGCCGTCGGCGAGCCGCCCCACGGGCAGCAGCGCGACGACATCCACGAGCTGCGCCAGCATGAGCAGGCCCGAGACGCCACCCCGCTCCAGGCCGAACTCGCGGGTCCCCCGGAGAGGCAGGAGGAACTGGCTGACCGCGGACCACGCCAGGGCGAGGACGATGCCCGCCGTGAACATCGTCCACAGAGTGACCGACATCCGATCTCCGCGGCGCCCGTCCGATGTCCGTGGCCCGCGCGTCTCGGGCCCTTTCGAGGCATCGGGAAAGCGCCGCCGGATGCTCGGCACGACGGCAAGGATCAGGAGCAACGGCGACGAGGCGATGAGCAGCGAGCGGCTCCAGCCCCAGTGGCCGGGGAGCAGCCCGACGAGGCCGAGCCCGCCGAGGACGCCGATCATCGCGGAGAGCTCGAAGGTGTTGAGGCGCACGGAAGCGCCTGGCCCTCGGTCATCGAGCAGCAGCGCGATGAGCCCGCTGACGGTGCCGAGGGTGTATGCGAAGCCCAGGATGAGCCGCCCGAGCACCAGCACGGCGAACGACGATGACGTCGCCAGCAACAGGGTGCCGGCGAGCATGAGCACGGGCGACGCGCAGAGGGTGGTGCCGAGGTAGCGGCCGGCCAGCCAGCCGGACGGGATCGCGGTGGCCATTCGGGCAAAGCCCAGCGCCCCGGCCACCACGCCGAGCTGCCAGTCGGCCAGGGCGCCGGCGCGGCCGATCTCGGGCAGCAGCGGACTGAAGGCCCCCATCGAGAAGCAGCTGCAGAAGCTGATGAAGCAGAGCAGCGCGGTGCTACTCAAGGCAGAACGGCCCGCTCATTTTGCTGCGCGCACACGCTAGGCGGCACGGCCGCAACAGGGTACAAGAGGACATGGCCTACGACCACCTCGAGATCGAGGCCCGCTGGCAGCGCTACTGGGACGAGCACGGGACGTTCCGCGCCACCCGCCGGAGCGGCCGGCCCAAGCGCTACGTCCTCGACATGTTCCCCTACCCGTCCGGCGTCGGCCTGCACGTCGGGCACCCAGAGGGGTATACGGCCACCGACATCCTGGCGCGCGCCTGGCGCATGCGCGGCTTCGACGTGCTGCACCCGATGGGCTGGGACGCGTTCGGCCTGCCGGCCGAGCAGCACGCCATCGAGACCGGGCAGCATCCCGCGGCGACGACGGCGGCCAACATCGCGACGTTCAAGCGCCAGCTCAAGATGCTCGGCTTCAGCTACGACGGTGCTCCACCTCCTCTACGCCCGCTTCTGGCACAAGGTGCTCTTCGATCTCGGGCACGTCCGGCACCCCGAGCCGTTCATGAAGCTCGTGCACCAGGGGACGATCCTGGGCGAGGACAACGAGCGGATGTCGAAGTCGCGGGGCAACGTCGTGAATCCCGACGACATCGTGCGGGCGTACGGCGCCGACGCGCTCCGGCTCTACGAGATGTTCATGGGCCCGCTCGAGGCGGTGAAGCCGTGGCAGACCTCACAGATCCAGGGCGTGGTGCGCTTCCGCGACCGGCTCGACGCGGTCTGCCGCCAGACCCTCGTGGAGGCGATGGACGACGCCACGCGCCGGCTGCTCCACCGGACCATCAAGAAGGTCAGCACCGATATCGACGCGCTGGCCTTCAATACGGCCATCTCGGCCCTCATGGTCTTCGTGAACCACCTCGCCCGCCTCTCCGCGATGCCGCGCGAGGCGGTGCGGGCGCTGGTCCTGCTCGTCTCGCCGTTCGCGCCGCACGTCGCCGAGGAGCTCTGGCGGCATCTCGGCCACGCGGCGTCGCTCGCGTACGAGCCCTGGCCGACGTGGGACGAGGCCCTCGCGGTCGACGAGATCATCGAGCTCCCCGTCCAGGTCAACGGCAAGGTGCGCGGACGCGTCCTACTGGCCCGCGCTGCCTCCGAGGCGGACGCGCGCGCCGCGGCCCTGGCCGCGGACGGGATCGCGGCGTGCCTGGCCGGGCAGACGCTGCGGAAGTTCGTCTACGTGCCGGGGCAGGTCGTGAATCTCGTGGTCGGCTGACGACACTCGGATGCGGCTCGCCAGTGCACCCGGACTGCCCATGCGCTGAGCGACGACATGGACCTGCCGTTCGTCTCGGGCAGAACTGGCCTGACTCCGCCATCCGCTCAGGCGGGAGGCGTTGGCAGCCGGACCTGCACCCGCGCGCGCTCCTCCTGGAGGGTGAGGAAGATCGACGCGTCACGCTCTGCCCAGCCTCGGGCCATCGCCTCCACCATCTCCTGCTCACACAGCGCGCCCAGGCGCATCGGTGTGTCGTAGGCGTGGGCGAGCTCGAGAGCGAGTCCGAGGTCCTTCCGCGCCAGCTTGAGAGCGAAGCGCGGATCGAAATCGCCGCGCAGGTACGTGGCCGGCAGGCGCACCTTCAAACTCATCATGCTGCCGAGCGCGGCGTTCGTGAACACGTCGACGAGCGTCTGCGGGGCGACTCCGGCCTTCACGCCCACTGTCCAGCACTCGGCCATTATGAGGTCGAGGGTGAAGCTCGCGCAGTTGTGGAGGATCTTGCAGACCGATCCACAACCGATGGGCCCGACGTGACGAATCCGTTTCCCGAGAGCGTCGAGGATCGGTCGCGCGCGCTCGAACACGGTCGGCGCTCCCCCCACCATCACCAACAGGTCGCGTGTCTGCGCGCCCTCGGCGCCACCGCTCACCGGCGCATCGAGCATATCGACGCCTCTCGCCTCGAGGACGGTCTGGACTCGTCGCACGAGCGAGGGCGAATTCGTGGTGTGGTCAATGTAAAGCGCGCCGGGCTGGATGCCGTCGAGAATCCCCTTCGGTCCCAGCGCCACCTCCTCCATCTCCTTCGGTCCCGGCAGACAGGTGGAGACGATCTCGCAGCGCGCGGCAACGGCGGCCGGAGAGTCGCCCCAGGCGGCGCCCGCGGCGAGGAGCGCGGTGGCCGCGTCAGGACGCAGATCGTGTACGACGAGCTCATGACCAGCGCGTAGAAGCTGCCCCGCCATCGGCCGGCCGATGCTCCCGAGACCGATGAAGCCCACCCTCACGGCGTCGCCATCACCCATCAAGCCCACTACAGGTTGTAGAGCCGCAGCACGTTGTCCCAGAGGATCTTCTTCTTGCTCGCGTCCGGGAGCGGCAGGGCGAGGAAGCGGTCCATGGCCTTCGGATACTTCGAGTCGCCGTGGGGATAGTCGGTAGTGGTGACGAGGTTGTCGTCGCCAACGTCATCGACGACGTGTGTCACGAACTCCTCATCACACTCCACGGCGCAGAAGCCCTGCCGGCGGAAATACTCAGAGGGCGGCATGGTGAGATGGGTCATCTCCCCGAACGGCTCGCGCCACTCATAGTGCTCGTCCATGCGATGAAGCCAGAAGGGCAGCCACCCGCACTGGGCCTCCAGGAAGGCGAAGCGAAGGCGCGGGAATCGCTCCATCACTCCGCCCATGATGATGTCCATGCAAGCGAGCATCTGTTCCACCGAGTGGGTGGAGATGTGCACGATGCCCATCTGCTGGAAGCGGTCGGTGCCGGCCGCGCGCATCCGGGAGCCGGTGGTCTCGTGAAAGCCGACTGGGATGTTGAGCTCCTGGCAGACAGACCACAGCGGGTCATAGTACCGGTCGTGCCAGGGCCGGTTGTTGAAGACATTGGGACGCAGGAAGATCGCCTTCATCCCGCGCTCGCTCACGGCACGACGCGTCTCGGTCACGGCGGTCGTCACCTCGTGGGGGGAGATAGCCGCGGCGCCGAAGAGGCGCTTGGGATCGGCGGCCGCGATGTACTCGTGCAGCCAGTCGTTGTAGGCCCGGCATGCGGCCGCCGCGAAGCGCGCGTCCATGGTCTCGAAAGCCGTGATGTACATGGCGGAAGTCGGGAACAGGATCGCGAGGTCGAGGCCTTCCTTGTCCATGGCCCGCACCTGGGAGGCCGGATCGAAGTTCCGCGCGATCTCATCGGCGTAGCGATCGCTCAGCGCCTTCTCCTCGACGTCAGAGAGGGCCGGCCAGTCGCCCCGCGGCATGGCCGCCATTACCTCCCCTTCTACCAGGGTGCGGATGTCCCAGCCGCGCTCGTTGAGCCTTCGCGGCGCCCGTGCCTTGAACTCGGGATCGATGTGACGCTCCCAGAGGTCGACGGGCTCCATTACGTGCATTTCGGCGTCGATCATCTTGAAGCCATTCTTGGCCATGGCTGCCTCCTTTCTCATCCGCCGGGGCGCACCGGCACCGTGAACGTGAACGTCGAGCCCCGATCGACCTGACTCCTGACCCAGATCTTGCCGCCGTGGAGTTCCACGAACTTCCGGCACAAGGTGAGCCCCAGACCCGTGCCTTCGATCTCCTTCGCGGCCATCCCGACCTGCCGGAACTCCTCGAAGACCTTCTCCTGATCCTCCGAAGCAATGCCGATTCCGGTGTCGCTGACCGAGACCTCTACGAAGCAGTCCTTCGGCACTGCGCCGACGTCGATCCGCCCGCCCTCCGGGGTGAACTTGATCGCGTTCGACAACAAGTTCAGCACCACCGGTCGAACCTTGCGTTCATCCGCGTGAATCTGCCCCAGTCGATTGTCGACCTTCATCTGCAGCGAGATGCCCCGCCGCCCTGCCCGCTCACGGACCAGGGTCAGGGCGGCATCCAGCGCCGCGGGAAGATCGAAATCCGTCAGCTCGAGCTCCATCCGCCCGGCTTCGATCTTCGACAGGTCGAGAATGTCGTTGATGAGGGACAGCAGATGGATGCCCGACGCATGGATGTCCTTGAGATACTCGTCCTGCTTCTCGTTCAGCTCGCCAAACATCCGTTCGCTCAGGACCTCGGAGAACCCGATGAAAAGCGTCCTGTACGGGGTTGTCCTGCTGGCAGCGGGAACACTTCATTGCCGGGCCTCCAAGGAGCGGGCGCGGGCTGAGGCTGTGACGATAGCCCGCACGTGACGACGGCGTCAACGACCACTTCGGCACAAGGTGCCGCCGGTTCAAGCGGGTCCTCCGTCTAGCCGCATCGTCCAGGGGCGTCGGGTCGGAGCGGCCAGGGGCCGACCTTACACCAGTAGCGATAGCGCCGTGACGTCTCCCACGTGCTAGGCTCTGGCACCAGGAGGACCGAGCCAAATGACCGACAACGCCCCCGCGCTCACCCTGACCCATACCCTGCTGAGCGAGGCGGATGCCCTCGCGCTCCTCGACGGCCACCGGATCAGCCAGGGCGCGCGCACCATGGACCCCAAGGCGCAGATCGTCGGTGAGTTCGTGAAGTCGATCCGGGTCCCCGGCTACTATCCGCCGCTTCCCGAGCTGCGCCAGCAGCTGCGGACGATGGTCACGCTGATGGACGAGCCGGCGCCGCCGCTTGCTCGCATCGAGGATCTCGCAATCCCGGGGCCGGCGGGTGCGATCGCCGCCCGTCTCTATTCCTCTGCCGTCAAGGGCGGACCGGCGCGGCCGGTCCTGGCCTATTTCCACGGGGGCGGCTGGGTGCAGGGCGATCTCGAGACCCATCACGGGCTCTGCGCGCGACTGGCCGAGCGTTCCGGCGCCATCGTGGTCGCCGTCGACTACCGGCTCGCCCCCGAACACAAATTCCCGGCTGCCGTCGACGACTGCCTCGCCGCGTATCGGTGGCTCCGCGCCCACGCCGCCGAGCTCGGCGGCGACAGCCGGCGCGTGGGCGTGGCCGGCGATTCGGCCGGCGGCAATCTCTCCGCCGTGGTGTCCCAGCTCGCCGCCGCCGGTGGGGAAGCCGTGCCCACATGCCAGGTGCTGATCTACCCGGGCCTCGACTTCTCGCTGGAGACGCCGTCCCACCACGAGCTGGAAGACGGCCACGTCATTCCCCGCGAGCGCATCCTCTGGTACGCAGCGCAGTACCTCCGGAGCGACGCTGACCGCCTCGATCCCCGCGCCTCACCGATGTGCGCCAAGAGCCTGGCCGGCCAGCCGCCCGCGATGGTGATCACCGGCGGCTTCGACCCGCTCCGCGACGAGGGGAAGCTCTACGCCGACCGTCTGCGCGCCGCCGGCGTCGACGTCGTGTACCGCGAGTACCCGGGACAGATCCACGCGTTCGTCAGCCTCACCAAGGCCATCCCGGAAGGGCTCCAATGCACGTTCCAGATCGGGGACTACCTGCGCTCGAGGCTCGACGTCGTCGCGTAGAGAGCCCCGCCCAACGGTGGCCGAGCTCGGCCACGAGTTCGCGACCGCCCTCGGCCTTCCGATCGTCGAGGTCGTGAGCCCGGATGGGCGACCGCACGACGCGCGCGAAGCCGCGGCGACGAAGCTCGCAGGCGTGAGCACACTGCGGAACACGAGAGACTCCATCAGGAGAACCTTCTGCCGGTGCGCTGTCCGATTTGCGACGATTGCGCCATAGCGTGGCGACCGGTGGCGCGGCTTGTCAATCGACCTGGCGGCCGGGGAGGCGCGCTTGCCGCGCCGGGACGAATCCGAGCGTCACCGCCGCCGGAATCAACGCGTAGCAGGCGGCGCCGATCACGAGGGTCACCGAGATCCCGAGGGCCAGGCTCACGGCCACGGCCAGGATGGACGCAAAGACCCCGGCGGCGCCGTTGATCCCCCAGAACCACGGCGTCGGCCGCGCATCGACTGCGGCGACCAGGCGAAGCCCGCTGGGGAAGCCCCATCCCATCAGGATCCCGGCCGGCGCGATGAGGGCCACGGCCAGCGAGGCCCGGATCAGGAGCGACGAGCCGTCGAACGTGTGCGCCACCGCGCCGGCGGTCACCGGCAGCGTGAACAGGTAGCCCGCCGTGACGAACGCCCAGGTGGCGAAGGCGCCGCGGCTCTCGAGCCGGACGCGATCGGAGAGGAGGCTGCCGACGCCCGTGGCGAGGATCATCGCGAACAGCACGATGCTGAGCGCGTAGATCGGATGGCCCAGGAACACGTCCATCCGCTGGAGCAGCCCGATCTCGATGCACATGAAGCCGATGCCGATCAGCGCGAAGTAGGCCGTCCCCGAGATGGCCAGGCGGGCCCCGACGTGGCGCAGGGCGGGCCGCAGGGGGATGAGAATCGTGGCGATCACCAGAAGTGCCGCGACGCAGAGGAGCATGCCGAGCGTCACCGTCGCGAGGATGTTGCCCTTGTAGGTGATGCCGTGGCGTCGAGCTAGCTCGGGATTCCACAGCAGGCGCGGCAAGTCCTGGAGCCGAAGCTGGTTGAAAAAGAACGGACGATCGTCCGTCGGGACGCTGACGTCGAGTGGGAGTCCGCGCGTCGCCCGGTGGAGGTCGTCGGCGCTCCGGCTCGCGAGGATCCTCGCGAGCACCGGCGACGGCGGCTCCGTGTCGGGGTCGACCACGACCGCGTATTGCATCTGGGCGGCCGCGGCCCGCAGCGCAGAGAGCTGGGAGGACGACAAGGGCGCCCGGCCGAGGACCAGCGTGGCGATCCGCCCCGAGGTGGCGACGAAGATGTGGCGATGCGGCTCGGCGGCGTCTGAGTCCACCACGGCGGCCATGGCGAGGCCGATCATCCGCGCCGTCTCGTCGAACCCGCCGCCGGCGTGCCAGCGGCTCACCGTGAAGACGCCGCGCTCGGCGAGACGGTCGAGAAAGATGCGCCAGGCCTCTCGCGTGTAGAGGCCATTCTCGGTGAGGGTGAAGGCGCCGGCTCCGGTGGCGGCCCAGGTGTCGACCAGGCTCATCTGGATCACGTCGAAGCGGTCCCGGCTCCGCGCGAACCAGCTCCGCGCCTCGTCGACGTGGAGGCTGACCCCGCCCAGCCGGCGCAGATCCGTGTAGTCGGCGAAGCCGGGGGTCTTCGCGAGCAGGCGGACCAGGACCGGGTTGATCTCCACGCCGACGATATCCGCCACACCGAACACCCGCGCGCTCAGCACGTCGCGACCGCCGCCGACGCCGATGATGGCGGCACGCCGCAGGTCGGGGAGGAAGTAGGCGAGGCTCGTCACGTCGTACCGGAGGAAGCCGGCTTTCGCCACGTCGCCGCCGATGCGGTAGGTCGTCGTCGCCGCATCGCCGTCGATGTTCAACGTCCGCTGCTCGATGGGCCAGCGCGCCGGCTCGAAGCGGGGCGACGGCCCCCACATCTTGGGCTCGCGGGAATCCCGGCACTGGCTCGGCGAGCAGGTGCCGGCATAGACCGCCACGCGCGAGAACGAGTTCCACGCCTCGAGGAGCTTGGGCCGCGCCGACTGGTCCATGCCCTTCACGAATACCGGGCGCAGCCCGCGCTCGCTGAGCCCGTTCACCAGCGCGGCGGCAACGAGCGCGATGACGAGCCCCCACCGCCACCGGAGGAGCGCGGCGAAGCGGGGCCGGTGCTCGGGAGCGTCGCCGACGTTGGAGGCGCGGAACGCCACCGCGGCCATCCCGATCACCGCGGCGCTCCAGAGAACCGCGGAGGGCGCATCGGTCGTGTTGAGCACGGCCAGCACGCCCAGGCACCCGGCGGCCGCGCCCGCGAGGTCGACGCTGTAGACGCGTCCCACGGGAAACGGGCTCCGCGTCAGGGCCAGGCTGACGACGACGCCCGAGAAGAAGAACGGCACCGCGATGCAGAGCGCGAACTCCGCCCATACCAGGAACCCCACGAACGTCGGCACCAGGATGGGCGAGAGGGTGAGCTGCGCGCCTCCGGACACGGCGGTGGCGACGGCCAGGGCAACGCTGTAGTAGGCGAGGTCCCACGACAGCGTGGCCGCGGTGAAGCGCTCGCCGCGCAGATATACCCAAACGGACCCCGTGGTGAGCCCGAACATGGCGACGCTGATCACGAAGAACGCGAGGTGGTACCAGGACACGACGGAGAGGATGCGCGTCTCGATCACCTGCAGCATCAGGGTTGACGCGCTGACGAGGAACACGCCCGCGTAGAACAGCGCCGGCCGGCTCCGATGGCCAGCCCCGTGGGCGTGCGGGCCGGTGCGAAGACTGACACCCACCACACGGTCGGTATGGACCTGTATCCTGGCGGATTCGCCGTCGCTCGGCGCTTGTCCTCCGCCGCCTTCAGCCTCGCTCCATGCCAGTGTCATGGCTGGACCCGCGCACGCGGGAGGGGGTCATCGGAGGCCCCCTGACGCGATGAGATTGTGGCCAACTAAACTATTCGACGATCTCGTCGGCCTGGGCGAGCAGCGACGGGGGGACCTTCAGGCCCAGCGCCTTCGCCGTCTTGAGGTTCAGCACCAGCTGGAACTTCGTATTTTGCTCTACCGGTATGGTCTCGGGCCTCGCACCCTTGAGAATTCTATCGACATAGACCGGAGCCCGCTCGTAGAGTCCCAACCAATCGGGAGAGAGAGACACCAGGGCGCCGGCGGCGGCGGCCTCCCTGGTCCCCGACATGTATCCAAGCTTGTACTTGGCCGCGAGCTCGATCAGGACCTGCCGGTGCGGGTCGAAATGGTCCTGCACGATCACCGCCTGAGCTCCGGCCTTCGCCATCTCCGAAAAAGCTTTCTCGAACTCGTCGGGACCATCGATGAGGACTGGCAGGAGCCGAAGGTCGGTGCTCGACGCCGCCTTACGCAGGTCCTCCACGTAGGGACCGCTATACGGGTTGGTGGTCGGTGTGGTTCCGAGAATGGCGATGCGCTCGAGCCTCGGATTGAGCTCACGGAGGACCTGCAGGCGTTTCCCCGCAATCTCCGCATCCATTCCCGAGAGGCCCGTCGCGTTTCCGCCTGGCCGCGCCAGGCTGGCGACAAATCCGCTTTCGACGGGCGCCCCGACGACCATCACGATCGGGATCGTCCGAGTGGCGGCCAGGGCGGCTCTCGTCGTCTGGGTGAAATGGGTGACGATGACATCGGCCCGAAGCCGGACGAGCTCTGCCGCAAGCTCGGCGGCGCGATCGGCCCGTCCTCCGGTGTAGCGGATCTCCAGCGCAATGTTCTGCCCTTCCCGATAGCCAAGAGTTGGCAGACCTCGTCGGAAAGCGTCCACGAAAGGGTGGGGCGGCGCCGCGCCGACCAGCACGCCGATACGCGGGATCCTTGGCTGCGCGGCCGATTCACTCTCCCTGCCAAGCAGAACGGCGGCTGACGCCCCGATGAAGAGGCGCCGCGTGATCATCGCGTTCGCCTCGGATGAGCGTCCGCCGCCGTGGACGTGGGCTTTGTCTCCGTGGATCGCGCGGGGCACCTCCATATGGTGGGCAGTATGGCCGATGCCTCAGGTTCATCGCAATCCGCGCGGTCAGGGATGACCCCTTCCGATCGCACGACGTGTCTGCTTCCGAGAGCTCCACGCCAAGCTCCAGGGCCGTCGCCCTTCGCTTTGGTCCACCTCGGCGATTCGCAGCGTTACGGTGCGGCTGCCTTGACGGATTTGGTCCTGTCGCCGCCGACGAGACGCTCAATCTCTCTGACGTCGGAAACGTAAACAGACATGGGCACGCCTGGTTTGGCCGACACGTTCAGCGCCCCGGAGATGTGGCTCACGGAGTACTCCATGAATGCCCGTGCGTCGATGACAAGCCTGGTTCGGTCGGTCAGGATCCTTCTGATCCGTCTTCGAGGGGCGGCGCTGACGCCATCAGCTCGCGAATTCCTCACGATGCTGACGGCTCGGTGGAGCAGCACGTCGCCCGAGCGCGTACGTCGGAGCTCACGCCGACCGCGCCTGAGGGCATCAGGTCGGACCGCCCGTCGTCGTACACGAGCCAACGGGTAGGGGTGAGGAGTTACGCGTCCTCTTGTCGCCCACCGCCACTTCGGCCTCGGCAAGCGCTCTATCGGCAAACGCGCTGGGTCCCAGCCTGGCGACCGCTCTTCCCGGGTAGTCGGAACGATTTACGGGCGGCCGTCGGGTCGACTTCGCGGCGAGACACGACTTTCGGCAGCTTTCACCCGCAAGCGAGACCCGCGGTCGGTGGCACGCCACTTGCGGCACTCGATCGCATGGCGATCATCTCGACCGGGAAGATTGGCAGGACGCCCGGGAGGGCCACGACGCCCATCGACGTGTGGAAGGGTCTCGCGGCGGGTCTCGTCGCCGGGCTCGCAGCCGCGTGGGTGATGGGCCAGTTCCACCAACTGGCCAGCCGCGCTCCGGGCATGCCTACGCCGGCGGCCGGCGCGGAGGACCCGACGGAGAAGACGGCTGCTACCGTGTCGGAGCGGCTCTTCCACTATCCTCTGGGTCCGGAGGAGAAGAGGGCGGCGGGATCGGCCGTGCACTACGCGTTCGGAGCTGCGGTCGCTGGCGTCTACGGGGCGGCTGCCGAGCTCGTGCCGGGCGTGACGAAGGCCCTCGGCGTACCGTTCGGCGCGGCGGTGTGGCTCGGCGCGCACGCGATCACGGTGCCGGCGCTCGGTCTCTCGGAGCCGATCACACGGGGGTCGACGCCGACGGAGACAGTGGAATTCGCCGCGCATCTGATCTACGGCACGGTGACCGAAGGGCTCCGCCGGCTGATTCGACGCGGCAGCCGCCCAAGTGTGAGCCGATGAGGGACTGGAGAGCCCATTCCGAGACGGCCCGCGCTCGCTACGCGGCGACCCCGGCCGCGCGCTGAGCCCGCCGAGCATTCCGTCCGGCGAGGGCCGTGTTCCGTCCGGTAGGAACCGCGCCGATCTCGCCTCCAACCGCGTGATGCTGGATCGGAGGGTTCCCTACCCCCCGCTTCGAGACTACGCGGCGATCGGCGACGGTCGCACCGTTGCGTTGGTCGCGCTGGACGGATCGATCGACTGGCTCTGCCTTCCGGACCTCGACTCACCGAGCGTGTTCGCCGCCATCCTCGACGCCGAGCGCGGTGGGCACTTTTCCCTCCGTCCTCGACAGCCTCACGAGGCGCGACGCCGCTACGTGCCGGACACCAACGTGCTGGAGACGACATTCACCACCTCGACCGGCGTAGTCAGGGTGACCGATGCCATGACGCTGCCGGGGCGTGTTCTGGGCCCGGCCCGCGAGCTGGTCCGGCGCCTGGAGGGCCTCTCCGGGTATGTCCCCATGACCTGGCGTGTCGAGCCGCGCTTCGGCTACGGCTCGGCGCCGGTGCGGCTGGAATGCCGGCGACCTTACCCGGTGGCCACGAGCGGAACCAACGCCCTGGCCATATGCGCATGGGACGCGGGGACAGTGCAGTGCGACGTGGCGGGCGTGGAGGCGGACTTCGAGATCCGAGACGGCGGCCGCGCCACCATCGCAATGATCGCGGCTCACGACGAGCCGCTCGTCTTCCCGGGGCGCGCCCAGGCGGAGGCTCGCGTGGCCGCCACCGTCGAATTCTGGCGAAGATGGGCGGCCGAGCTCACCTACACCGGCCCCTGGAGAGACGCCGTGGTGCGTAGCGCGCTGGCGCTGAAGCTGCTGGTGTTCGCACCCTCGGGCGCCATTGCGGCGGCCCCCACGGCGTCGCTGCCCGAGGCAATCGGAGGCGAACGGAATTGGGATTACCGATACTCGTGGATCCGCGACTCGTCGTTCACGCTCGAAGCCCTGCTCCAGCTGGGGAAACGGGCCGAGGCCACGGCCTTCTTCTGGTGGTTCATGCATGCGACGACACTCACGCTGCCGCGGCTACAGGTGTTGTATCGCCTCGACGGAGGGGCGGACGCCCCCGAGCGGACGCTGGCGCTCGATGGGTATCGTGGCTCCCGCCCCGTTCGGATTGGCAATCGAGCGGCGGGACAGCTTCAGCTGGACACGTATGGTGAACTGCTCGACGCCGCCTTCGTGTACGTGACCTCGGGACATCGTCTCGGCCGCGACACGGCTCACGACCTCGCCAGCATCGCGGATTTCGTGTGCCGGCACTGGCGCGAGCCTGACTCTGGAATCTGGGAAGTGCGGGCTGACCCCCGCCATCATACTCAGTCCAAAGCCATGTGCTGGCTCGCACTCGATCGCGCGGTGCGAATGGCCCACATGCGCCAGCTTCCGGGCCAACACACCGAGCGCTGGAGCAACGAGGCGGCGACTATTCGCCGCTTCATCGACCAGCACTGCTGGTCTGAGGCGAAGAGCAGCTACGTCTGGTACGCCGGAAGCGAAGAGCTGGATGCCAGCCTGCTGCGCATGGCGATCATGCGGTATGACCGTCCAGACTCCCCTCGGCTGCGGAGCACGGTGGACGCGGTTCGGCGGGAGCTGGCTTCGGGACCGTTGCTGTACCGATATACGGGAGACGACGGACTCTCCGGCGGAGAGGGAGCGTTCGTCTGCTGCGCATTCTGGCTCGCGGAGGCTCTGGCCATCGCCGGCCGGCGAGACGAGGCGAAAGCGCTGTTCGAGGATCTCCTCCGGCTCGCCAACGACCTCGGCCTGTACGCCGAAGAAATCGCACCGGATACACACGACTTCCTGGGTAATTTCCCGCAAGGGCTCGTCCACCTCGCACTGATCAGCGCCGCGATGGCGATGGCTCAGCAGTGAGCGTCGGGGGCGCCCTCGCCGGGGGGTTCGCGGGAACCCTCGTACTGACGATCGTGCTGGCTGGAGCCAATCACCTCCGTCTGACTCGCATGGACATCCCCTTCCTGCTCGGGACCGCGTGGACCGATGACCGCTCGCGCGCGAGGGTCGTCGGCTACGCCTTGCACTTCGTCTTCGGGCTGCTCTTCTCCCTCGGCTACTACGCGGCGTTCCTGGCGCTGGGTCGTTCGGGCTGGGCGCTCGGGGCCCTGTTCGGCCTCCTCCATGCGCTGTTCGCGGGCACGACCCTCGTCAACCTGCTCCTGCCATTGATCCATCCGAGAATGGGAACGTCGATGAGTGCCGCTGACTCCGCACCGCTCCTCGAGTCCCCCGGCTTCCTGCTGCTCAATTACGGGCGCGCGACGCCGACGGTGACCATCCTGGCGCATCTCGCATACGGAGCGATCGTAGGCGTGTTCGCACGAGGTGGCGCGGGCTAACGCTGATGTCAGTCCGGCTCAGGATAGCGGGACATGAGAAACACGTTTGACCGTGAACCGACGGCCGACTACGATCGGGGCAGTCACGCGGGCGATCGTCTCCGCCTTTGAGGAGGCCCACGATGTCGAATGCGATCGTCAACCCCCTGTCGACGGCGAACCCGCCCTCGCACTGAGGTCCCGAGGACTGCGCCTCGCGGGGCGAGGCCAAGGGCGTGATCGTCGGCGGCGGCGACTGGCTTCTCTCGTCGAGCCTCGACCGCCGCACGGTCCTCAAGGGGGCAAGCACGGTGGCGCTCGGACTGCTCGCGTCCGCCTGCGTCCCGACCGCCGTGCGATCGGCGGCGGCGGTCAGCGCCGCAGAAGACCGTGAAACGGTCTATGTCTTCAATGTCGGGTCCAAGGATGTCACCCTGATCGACGTCGCCAACCGCCAGGTGCGCGACACGCGACCTCTCGGCGCCGCGGTACGCTGGTTGTCCAACGAGCAGACGTACTGGGACGGGTCACGGATCTGGACCTACGACTTTCCCAACGATCAGGTCCAGGCCATCGCCATCGATCCGAAGCAAGTGGCCGTCACCAGGACGATCGCCGGGCTCGGCAAGGGCCCGGGCCACAGCCTGGTGGTGCTGCCCGACAAGAAGACGGCTGCCGTCAACGTCGCCGGTGACAATCTCATCGCCTTCCTCGACCTCGAGCATGCGACCCTGGACGGGACGCTTCGGACGGGCGCGTTTCCCTGAGACCTTCACCTCACGCCGGACGGTCGGTTCGGCTTCACACCGGAGCGCGAGGCGGACACGGTCTCGAAGATCGACATGGTCAGCCGAACTTTGGTCAAGACCATCTCGTTCCCGGCCCGGAGCAAGCCGCACATGCTGCGCGTGTCTCCCGACGGAAAAGAGGTCTGGGTGCAGACCGCCGAGGCCAACACCAACGTGGTCCTCGACGCCTCCAATCTGTCGGTGCTCGCGACGCAGTCGACCGGCAAGCAACCGGTGACCAATGCGTGGACGCCGGATCGACGCTACGCGCTCGTCACCAACGGCCAGGACACCTTCGCGCAGATCTTCGACGCACGAACCTTCAGGGAAGTGAAGCGCCTGACGATCGGCCGGGGCGGCTCCAACATCGGGTTCAGCCGGGACGGCCGAAGCGCCTTCATCGCCGTGCGCGGGGCGAACGAGGTCGCCGTGATCGACATCGCGAAGCTGGCGCTGGCGAGCCGGATCAAGGCGGGGACGGAGCCTCACGGCCTGATCGTGCGCTGATCGCCTGAAGGGGGATCCACCGCCGATCCCGACCACTCGTCGGCGGCCCAACCGGCGCGCCACATGAGCGCCAGTGGCGTCGCGGCGCCGCACAGCAGCGCCATCCCCAGAAATGCCCGGCCGCCGAAATGCGCATACAGGTGGCCGGATGCCAGCATGAGAACCGCGGTGGCGCCGGCAGGCCCCAGCGCGTATAACGCTTGCGCTGTTGCGGCCAGCCCGGGCGGGACGACGGCGGGGATGACGCGCATGCAGGCCAGGTGCAGCGCTGCGAAGGTGAGCCCGTGGAGCGGCTGGACGAGAGCCAGTGCCATCATGTCGGTTGTGGACGCGGCCACGACCCAACGCACAACTCCGGCCGTCGCCGCCAGCGCCATGACGCCCCCGGCGCCGAGCCGCCGCACCAGCCATGGACCGATGAAAAAGAAGACCACGACCTCCGCGGCAACCGACTCCGCCCACAGCACGCTCACCGCGGCCGGACCGACGCCCGCCGCGCTCCAGCGGATGACCGCGAACGTGTCGTGCATGGCGTGGCTGCCGAGCACGAGAGTGGCGACGAGGATGACCCGCCGAAAGCCGGCAACACGCAGCAACCCGACGATACCCTCGCGCGGCGCCGGGTCGCTCCTGTCCGCGACGGGGTTCGCCCTCGGGAGAGGTGGCACGGCCGAGGCCATGACGCCGGCGAGGGCGAGCAGAGCCGCGTGCAGCACCAGGATCGAGCCGAGGCCCCAGGCGCCCACGACTTGCCCGCTCACGAGCGTGCCCACGATGAACGCGCCGGATCCCGTGCCGCGCACCCAGCCGTACTCGAATCTCGCACCCACCCGCCTTGGCCCACCTGCGCCCACCGCCAGCGCGTCCGCGAGCGTGGTGATCGGCGCCAGCGCGGCCGCCTGCAAGACGCTGATCGCAAAGAGCGCGTGGACGTCGGACATTCGCAGCAATCCCAGCGCCAACACCGCCGCGAGGACCGTGCACATCGCGAGGACTCCTCGAAGCGCCTGAGTCAGGTCCGCCAGGCGCCCGAATGCCGGCCCGGAGATGAGCCGGATCGCAGTCCCGGCGCCAAAGAGCACGCCAAGCTGCTCAGCGCTGAGCCCGCGGCCTTCGAAGAAGGCCGGCATGAACGGGGAGGACACGCCGAAGGCGCCGTACATGAGCGCATAGAGCGCGACGAAGCGCAGGAGCGTATGCGCGCGCGTGACCGACCGATCAGACAGCGTTCACCCCAACAAGCCTCCTTTAGACCCGACCGGATTTCTCCACGGTGCCCCGCGCCTGCAGATATCGAGCGACCAGCCAGCAGATGAGTGCCCACACCAGACCGGCGCACCAGCCGGCAAGGACATCCGTTGGGTAGTGCACTCCAAGATAGACGCGGCTGCTACCGATCAGGAACGCAGCGACCAGGGCCACCGTGAGCAAATACACTTTGGTCCGGTGCCGCGTCGCAAAACGCGCGAGTAATGCCCCCAGCGTGAGATACAAGATCGCGGCCAACATCGAGTGCCCGCTCGGGAAGCTCGGCGAGGTGACGGCGGCGAGGTGCGAGACGATCTCGGGTCGGTCACGGCCGAAGTAGTCCTTCATGATAGTGCTGAGCAGCCCGCCCCCACCGGTGGCCGCGGCTACCAGCCACATCGCACCATACTTTCGCTCCAGGGACAGGTACCCGATAGCGAAGAGCGAGACGGCAACCAACATGGTGCGGCCGCCGAGTGCGGTGATATCCTGCGCCACCTCCATGAGCCACGCTGGCCCGACCGGAATGTGCGGGTGACCCGGGACTCTGAGAAGGCGAAGCAGCCACTCGTCGAAGTTCGCCAGCTGTCCCTGGCTGAGCTCTTCCGTGATCCGGACGAAGCCGAAGAGTGCCAGCAGGATAACCAGCACGGCCACCAGTACGGCCGCCTCCTGTCGCGTCAGCCATCGCACCCCAGTAACGACGATGTGGCGCGTGACCTGAGCAACGCGCCGCAAGCGACGGCTGCGCCAAAGGCGCCGTGAATGCGTCATACGAGCTGATGATGAGCCAGAGGCCTTGGTGCCGGACGCATTGGTTGCCACTTCAACTCCTATTCGCGCACATCCTCGAGCATCTGCGATGGCCCGTGGACCAGTTGGCACGCTTCCAGGAAGAGCGCGGTCACGATGATCCGTACGTGCAAGTCACAATCCAGGGCGCGACGGCCATCGCCTCTTCAGTCTAACGAGATGAGTAGGCCTCTCGAAGGGTCGCAACGGCCAAGTCGTCACTGTCGGACCCGAGGACAGCGTGGGGCACGCGGTGCACGTCATGCGCGAGAAGGCGATCCGCCGCATCCCCGTGGTCGACGGCAGCCAGGTGGTTGGAGTGCTCACACTCGGAGACATCGCAGTAGAGCGCGACTCGCGAACAGCCCTGGCCGACATCTCGGCGGCGCCCCCAATACATGAGCGGCAAGTCATACCCGGTACTTTTTGCCTGCTCGGTCGGCCATCGGGCTGTGACAGGCGGAATACTGGCCCGCACGACGGGATTCGTCCCGGCATGCCCGTTGCCTCACCTGGCTAGTATTCAGCTAGGAGGTACGGCCATGACGGCTCGGTCGACTATCGTGCTGGGTGTCCTGCTGATTGCCGGGAGCTTCGCGGCGACGAACGACGTCGACCCCGCACCACTCGTGCAGCCGCACCAGACGGACCGGGACCTGCGAGACGCCGCATGGCTGCAGGGGGCGGTGACGGTCGAGCCCGATCAGATCTTCGAGCACTGAGCATCGGCTGCACGCCGCCCGAGCTCGCGACGCTGAGTCTTGCCGAGCCTATTCGGCGCGCGTACTACTGCCCAGCGTCAAACCCTGCCTCGGCCGAACGCTTACGATCAGCGTCCTGGTCATAGCCAGTCAACGCGATGAGCTTGGGTCAGCCGAACCCAGCCTCGCCGCCGCCCACACGATCGCATCGTGAGTCTTCGCGTACTCGAGCACCTGCGCGGCAACGGCACGGCCAAGCTCGAGTCCGGCGCGCGCGTCACTCGGGTACACCGCGCCGGCCATCACACGACTCCACGCCGCTTCGTGAGCGGCCGCTGCGAAGCGCTAGGCATCGCGCCATTGCCGCTATAGTCCTCGGCGGCATCGCCACCCCCAAGAGGAGCGGCGACTTGATATATTTCTTCGTTCGTCGGCGTTGGCAACCGGTGAGTCTCCTGCTGTTGCTGGCCGTGCTGCTGGGTCCGCTCGGCTGCTCGCTCTCGGACAGCTCCAGGAGCTCGTCGGATAGCGCCAAGAGCTCGTCGGACAGCTCCAAGAGCTCGTCGGACTCCTCCGCGAGCAGCTCCGCCTCCTCGAGCCCCGGCGACACCGCGTACTTCGACGACGTCCGGACCACGACCGAGGCCTACGCGAAGTCGGGCGGGCCCTTCGACGCCTACCAGAAGAAGCTCGGCGATCTGGCGCGCGATCGTGGCGTCACCAACTGGGAAGAGAACCTCGGCACCTACGTGGCCATCGGCGAGGGGCTGGGCAGCGCGAAGGCGAGCTCCGGTCTAGTCGAGACCTTCAAAGACCGACTCGCCCCGCCAGGCAGCGTCAACAGCCCGGACAAGCGCTCCGCCATCCAGAAAGGCTACGAGTCCCGGAAGTGACCCGGCTGAGGCGCGGCGCCCTCGCATCAGATCGACTACCTGTACATCAACGCGAGGGAACTGGGGGCTACTTGCCGCTTCCCGCGAGCCGCCCCGAGGGTTCATTGGTTGCGGGGGCTGGATTTGCAGAATGCTACACGCAGCCGGAAACTCTCGTGATCGACCTTACCAATTGAGTGTTTAAAAGCGTCTCAAGCGCGATAAGGGCCTGGACAGAAAGGACCGGCAACGAGCGGGCCGCCGCTACGCGTCCAGGCCCTCCAGGACCGCGCGGGCATCCTGCACGTCCGCCATGTCGGTCCCGTCGGTGAACAAGTCGTAGACGGGCGCCAGCACCTTTCGCGCCTCCAGGGGCTGGCCTTGCGCCGCCTGCACTCGCGCGAGGTCGGTTGCCGCGCGCAGCTCGAGCAGGTGGGAGCCCCGCTCGCGCGCGAGGAGAAGGGCGCGCTCGAACGCGGCGACCGCCTCGACGGGCGTGCCTCGCCCCTCGGCCGCGACGACCCGGCCGCGTAGCCGGAACAATTCCGGCTCCCAGTACACGTCGCCGTGCTGCTCCATGAGCTCTTGGACCTCGGCAAGCACCCGTGTGGCCTCCCCCGTCCGGCCCGTGGCCAGGTAGCTCTCGGCCACGCCGCAGAGCATCTGCGGCACCGTCAACCCGGCGTTGAACTCGCGTCGATATGCCCTCACCGCCCGTTCCGCCTCCTCCCCCTCCAGTAGGAACGGAGTGAGGATCGCCTTGTAGAATCCCAGGCGGTGCTCGCGCGCGATATCGAGCAGCTCGGCGCCGTGGCGGCGAAGGGCGTCCGTCTCGCGGAGAATGGCTCGTAGCCACACGCCGCAGTGAAAGAGCGTGTACCCCAGTGTGTGTAGGTGATCGACGCTCCGGGCATGCTCGATTGCCTCGTCAGCAAGCGCCCGCGCCTCGTCGATCCCGCCCAGGAGCGCCTGGCTGAGCGCGAGATAGATGAGGCTCTGCGCCCGCAGATCCTGGCCGAAGCGCGCGATCAACGGCCGGTG
>Ga0081455_10000822_pt1 | contig 39926 bp, 37 predicted proteins | sample TabmetS3T2R1_FD_70207 | JGI IMG/M metagenome (GOLD analysis project Ga0081455, IMG submission 70207) | Tabebuia heterophylla rhizosphere microbial communities from the University of Puerto Rico - S3T2R1 | ecosystem: Host-associated > Plants > Roots > Rhizosphere ... | reverse complement strand
CTGTCCACGTCCGCCCTGAGGGCGTCGTTGCGGGGATGCATCGCTACGAGTGCATCGTCGAGGAACCGCCGGCGTTCGCCGGGGCCGTCTTTGACGATGTCCAAATCGTCGGGCGTGAAGACCGTGACTCGGAGCGACCCCAGCAGATCCCGCGCCCGGCGCAGCGGCTGGCGATTGACGAGCACCCGGTTGCGACCGGCCGGCTGCAGCTGCGCCTCGAGCAGGAGCTCGCGCCCGTCCCGCTCCGCGAACGCCCGGACCACCGCGAACGACGCACCCTCGCGCACCAGCGCCTCCGTGGGAGCGCCCCGAAACGACGACAGCGTGGCCAACCAGGCCAGCGCCTCGAGCAGGTTGGTCTTGCCCTCCCCGTTGGCGCCGACCACCGCGGTCAACCCCGGCGCCAGATCGACCTGGATCGATGTGTAGCTACGGAAGTCGGCGAGCCACAGCGTGCGGACGTGCACGCCCCAGTGCCCCGGCCCCGTCAGCTCACACGCACGGGCATGAGCAGGTACAGGAAGTTGTCGTGCTCCGGGCTACGCACCAGCGCGGGCTTGAGCGAGTCCACGGTCTCGATCAATACCTCGTCGCCCTCGAGCACCTCGACGCCCTGCAACAGGTAGTCGGGGTTGAACGCCACGGTCAGCTCGGTGCCCTCGTACTTTGCGTCGAGCGATTCGTGCGCCTGCCCGACGTCCTGGGTGACGGCCACGAGGTCGAGTCCCTCGGGAGACATCGCCAGGCGGACGGGCGTGGCCTCCCGCGCCAGCAGCTTGACGCGGCGGAGCCCCTCCAGCAGGCCCTCGCGGCTCACGATCAGACGGTTGGGCGGCGGCGACGACGGGATCAGGCCCCGGTAGTTGGGGAAGTCGCCCTCGATCAGCATGGTCGTGAGGCGGACGTCCCCGGCCTCGAACCCGGCGTCACGCTCGCCCAGGCGGACGGTGAGCTCGCCGACGCCACCGAGCACCCTGGTCAGGTCGTTGAGCGCCCGGGACGGCACCAGCACCGACTGGCCCTCGGCCAGCACGGACTGACCCGGCAGATCGCGCACGGCCAGCCGGAACGAGTCGGTGGCCACGAGCCGCAGGCCGCCCTGCTCGGCAGACAGCAACACGCCGGTCAGGATCGGCCGAGCATCGTCGCCCGACGCCGCGGGCACCACCTGCCGCAGCGCCGCCGCCAGCTCGGTGGCATCGAGCGTCACCGCCTCGCCGGTGGCCTCCGGCAGGCGGGGGAACTCGTCCACCGGGAAGACCCGGAGCGTGAACTCGGAGCGCCCGGCAGTGATCCGGGCCTGCTCCCCATCCACATCGATCTCGACCGCACCCGGCGGGAGCGATCGCACGACGTCGGACGTCAGCCGGGCCGGCAGGACGGCAACGCCGTCGGTGGTGCCCCTGATCCCTTCGCCGATGACGACGCCGATGGTCAGCTCGAGGTCGTGACCGGTCAGGGTGAGGATGTCGCCCTGCAGTTCGGTACGGATGCCCGACAGCACCGGGAGCGCTCCACCGCGGCTGGCGGTCGCCCGGCCGGCCGTGCCGAGGGCTTCGACGAGAACGTCTCGCTCACATCGGAACTTCACGCCGTCGCTCGCTTTCTCTGCCTTCGTAGTAGTACCCGTATCAGTAGTTGTAGTAGGGGTTGTGGATTGTGGACCGTGCCTCGTTGTCGCAGGTCAGCGCCACGTTCGTCATCCCCGTTGTGTCCCCAGGCTCCCACAGGTCGGGGGCCGTGCGCGTGAACCCCCTGGGGATACGCATCGTCCCGTCCACCGGCCGCGGATGTCGATCCACAGCGTGTCCCGAGGGTTCTCCACGGCGGCTCCGTCGTGCCCGTCAGTCACCTTGACGGACGGCCTTCATCAGCCGCGTGACCTGGTCGTAGATCTGGCGATCCTTGGACATGAGGGCGCCGATCTTCTCGACCGCGTGGATCACCGTGGTGTGATCGCGGCCGCCGAACTCCCGAGCAATGTTCGGGTACGACAGGTCGGTCAGTTCCCGCATGACATACATCGCGATCTGCCGCGCCGTGACCAGTGGTCGCTGCCGGTGCTTGCTGGTGATCTCGTCGACCGTGAAGCCGAACTGCTTCGCAGTCTCCTCGAGGATGAGCTGCGGCGTGATCGGACGGGGCTGGTTCTCGCTCAGGAGGTCGGCCAACACCTGTGTCGCCCGGTCGACCGTGAGGGGCTCGTGCGTGAGGCTGGCGAACGCCGACACCCGGATCAGCGCCCCCTCGAGGACGCGGATGTTGTCCTTGATGTTGGTTGCGATCAACTCGAGCACATCGTTGGGGATGCGGCTCGACTCGAGCTCGGCCTTCTTCAGCAGGATCGCCATCCGGGTCTCCAGCGCCGGCGGCTGGATGTCGGTCATCAGTCCCTGCTGGAACCGGCTGCGCATGCGGTCCTCGATCCCGATCTGGTCGGGGGGGCGGTCGGAGGACAGCACGATCTGTCGATTGGTCTGGTGCAGGTGATTGAAGGTGTGGAAGAACTCCTCCAGCGTCTCCTGTTTCCCCTCGAAGAACTGGACATCGTCGACCAGGAGCACGTCGATGTCGCGGTACCGGCGTTTGAATGCGTCCCGGCTGTCGGAGTGCATGGAGTCGATGAACTCGTTGAGGAAGGTCTCTGACGTGACGTAGCGCACCCGGTACGCCGGGTAGTTCCGGCTCACGTAGCTGGCGATCGCCTGGAGGAGGTGGGTCTTGCCGAGCCCTGCGTGCCCGTAGATGAAGAGGGGGTTGAACTTTCGGGCGGGCGTCTCGGCCACCGACAGGGCTGCGGCGTGGGCGAAGCTGTTGGACCCGCCGATGACGAAGTTCTCGAAGGTGTAGCGGGGATTCAGCTCGCCGTCGCCCAGCTCGTCGGCCGGTCGCACGGGCCCGTTCGGCGCTTGGGCGGCGACCTTCCCGTCGTCCGCCGACGCGGGGTCCGACAGGTCGGGGACCTGGGCCCGGAGCGAGTCGATCGGCGCGGGAACCGTCCAGAGCGGCGGCGGCTCCGCCGGCTCGATCCGCAGCCGGAGCTCGGCGTGGGAGGCACCGGCCTCTGCCATGGCGTCCCGCACCAGTCCGAGGTAGCGGCCCTCGATCCGTTCCTTTGCCAGGGGGCTCGGGACGCCGAGCGTCAGTACCTCGCCGTCGAAGTCGACGGCGCGGACGCCGTCGAAGGCGGTATGCCAGACGAGATCGGAGACCTGGGCCCGGAGCAGAGCTGCGCACGTTGTCCACAGGTGGTGCGCGTCGCTGATCACGGTCCCGAGCCTTCCTGCTGGCAGCCGAAGTCGTCCACAAGCAATCCACACATGTGGATGACTGCACAACTACCCGTTGTCAGGTAGCGGACCAGGCGCCAGTTCCGCCTTCTGACTCCCCGGTGAGGAGAGCGGGTTGGCGAAAGCTAGCACCGTCGACGGTCGCCCACCAGATGCCCGTTCATGGGAAATCGGGGCGTCCCGTCCCATCAGGTTGGCGCATTCGACGGATCGGGCTCTACCGTTGTCCGCGCACCGAAGTGGCGCACGATCGACCTCGCGCGTCGCGGACGAGTTCAAGATCCCGCCGCAGGCCCCGCTGACGCTGCGAGGAGGCCGCGTGCTCGAGGAGGCAGAAGGTGAAGCGCACGTACCAACCCAACAACCGGAGGCGAGCCAAGCGGCACGGCTTTCGGCTGCGCATGCGGACCCGGGCCGGCCAGGCCATCATCCGGGCCAGGCGCCAGAGGGGCCGCGCTCGGCTGTCGGCCTGATCGGACGGATCAGCGATCGTGCGACGTTCGACGCGCTGCGGCGTAGTGGACGGCGCGCCCGGCGGGATTCGGTGACCGTGGTCTACCTCCCCGACGAGGCGCCGGCCGGAGCGGCCGCGAGGGGCGGCGTACGTGTCGCGTACAGCGTCGGGCGACGGGTCGGCACGGCCGTCGTCCGGAATCGAGTTCGCCGGCGCCTTCGTGGGGCACTGCGCGAGGTCGACCGCGAGCGTGGCGGACTGGAGGCCGGTGCCTACCTGGTGCTGGCCCATCCCGGCGCCCGGGCCTTGCCGTATGGGGAGCTTCGGCGTTCGCTGGGCGCCGCCTGCCGTGAGGCAAGTGGGAGCGGGGACCGATGAGTCCAATCGCCCGGCTCCTCCACTGGTTCGTGAGGCTCTATCAAAAGGTGACCGCTGGGCGCCCGTCACCGTGCCGCTACGTGCCCAGTTGCTCGAACTACGCGCTGGATGCCCTCGAACGACACGGTGCGGTTCGCGGCTCGGCACTGACCATGCGTCGCCTCGCTCGCTGCCACCCCTGGGGGGGACACGGGTGGGATCCCGTTCCTGAAGGAAAGCACCACTGATGTTAGACGGCCTGTTTGAGCTCATTTCGGGCTTGCTCAACTTCTTCTATGCCAATGTGCCCGGCGGGTACGCGGTGGCGATCGCCCTCCTGACCTGCGTCGTGATGATCGTGACGACGCCGCTCACGCTGAAGGGCACCCGCTCGATGATCGAGATGCAGCGCCTGCAACCCGAGATTCGCCGCCTGCAGGTCCAGTACAAGGACGACCGGCAGAAGCTCAACGAAGAGCTGATGGCCTTCTATCGGGAGCACCAGATCAACCCGGTGGGCGGGTGTCTTCCGCTCCTCATCCAGGCGCCCGTGTTCTCGATCCTCTTCTACGTCGTGCGCGGGCTGACCCAGCAGGCGAAGTTCGTCGGCCTGCAGGAGTACACCCAACAGCTCGGCCTGACCACCAGGGTCACCGACGGGTTCCAGCCCAAGTACCTCGACCACAACGACGAGCTCTACCAATCGCTGCTGGGCAAGCACGAGATGAACTGGCTGGGCATCGACCTCGCAATCTCGCCCGCCCAGGCGCTCAGCCAGGGATTCATCACGGCCCTGCCCTATCTGGCGCTCATCGCCGTCATCGCATTCCTGAGCTGGTACCAGCAGAAGCAGATCATGGGGCGGACGGCCGGGACCGAGGTGACCCAGCAACAGCGGCTGATGATGCGGATCGGGCCGCTGCTGTATGTGTTCTTCGCCTTTGTGAGCCCGCTCGCCATTGGCATCTACTTCCTGGTCTCGACCTTGTGGCGTGTCGGCCAGCAAGCGTTCATCACACGGTCGCTCTATCGAGGCGAGGAGTCGGTCGGCCGCCAGGCGCAGCGAGCCATGGCAGAGCTGCGCGAGGCCCGCAAGACCGACGGCAACGGCGCGAAGGGTGGCCGCGCCCCGACGAAGAAGGCGTCCACGTCCCCGAGCGGCAATGGTCGGACCCGTGACCAGCAGGACGCGGGCCAGCAGAAGTCGGGTCAGCAAAGGCCCAAAGCGCGGAGTGGCGCGGGCGGTGCCGGCAAGGCGTCGAGCGGAGGCGGCGCGCCGGCGCCGAAGCCCCACCCGCGGTCACGGAAGAAGAGGAAGAGGAAGTAGCGCCGTGGAATGGGTCGTGACGACCGGTCGGACGGTCGCCGAGGCCGTGGAGTCGGCCCTCGACAAGCTGGGTGTCGACGAGAACGACGCCGAGATCGAGATCGTCCAAGAGCCGCAGAAGGGCCTGTTCGGACGCCTCCGTGCCGAGGCCCAGGTCAGGGCGCGGGTGCGCCCGACTGCGCCCCGCCCCAAGGTCGATCGGCGGGACCGTCGCCGGGGCGATCGGCGCCGTGACGGTGACCGCGGTCGCGGCAAGGCCAAGTCGGGGGGCCGTAGCGAGGCTGCCGGGGGAAACGGCCGTGGCCGCAGCCAGCGAGACGGGACAGACGCGCAGGGAGATGGAGACAGGACGAGGGATGGCGGCGTGGCGGTGAAGCAGCCCGCGGCGGGTGACGGCGACGGACCGGCATCGGTGCAAGGACACCAAGCCACCTCGACACGCTCTCGTCGCCGCCGAGGTGGCCGGGAAGCAGAGGGAGCAAATGCGGTGAGCGAGAGTACGCAGCCAACAGAGACGCCGGCACCGGCGCCATTCGACATCGAGGGTCAACGACAAGCCGTCGAAGCCTTCCTCACGGATCTGCTGGCGGCATTCGGGCGGCCCGATGCCATCGTGACGGTGGCGTTGGGCGAGGACGAGGCGATCGAGGCGTCGGTTGACGGCTCCGAGCTGGGCCTGCTGGTCGGCCAGAAGGGCGTGACCCTGCAGGCGATCCAGGAGTTGGTCCGCAGCATGGTGCAGCGCCGCTTCGTCGGCGAGACCCACGCACGGGTGCGCCTCGACGTGGCCGGCTATCGCGCCCGGCGGAAGGTTGCACTGGAGCGGTTCGCCCGCGAGGTGGCCGAGTCGGTCAAGGCCAGCGGCGTGGCCAAGGCGCTGGATCCGATGGGCTCGGCCGACCGCAAGGTCGTGCACGATGCCGTCAACGAGATCGAGGGGGTGAGCACGGCCTCCGAAGGCGAGGACGCGGCTCGCCGGGTGGTGATACGCCCAGGCTGACGCTCGGGTGGACGACGCCGGCCTGCTCGAGGTGCTGGACCGGAGCCGGGGCCTGGGATTTCTTGGCCCCGGCTCCGTCCGCGTCCACGTTGACCATGCCGCCGGATTCGCCGCGGGTGTCGATGCGCCGGGACGGTTCCTGGACCTGGGAAGCGGGGGTGGGGTCCCCGGGCTCGTGCTGGCGCGGCGCTGGCCCGGAAGTCGGGTGGTGCTGCTGGACTCCCGGCAGCGGCGCTGTGACTTCCTGGCCGAGGCCGTGCGCACCCTCGGCCTGGCCGCCCGTGTCGTCGTCGAATGCGGCAGGGCGGAGGAGGCGGGGCATCGGCGGGACCTGCGGGGCCAGTTCGATCTGGTGACGTCCCGGGCCTTCGGGCCGCCGCCCGTGACGGCCGAGTGCGGGGCCCCGTTCCTGCGCGTGGGCGGGACGCTCGTGGTCAGCGAGCCGCCGCAGGACGAGGCCGGGTTGGCAGCCGCGAAGGGAGCGGAGCGGTGGCCGCCGGACGGGCTCGCCCCCCTTGGCCTGGCGGTGGGCCGATCGTGGGTCGACCGGTATCGGTACCAGGCGCTGGCGCAGGTCGAGCCGTGTCCGTCCACGTACCCGCGAAAGCCTGGGATCCCTGCGAAGCACCCGCTGTTCTGAGCGCGCCACTGTTCCACGTGGAACAGGGCTCGGCGCCGGGCCGACGTCCCTGCGATGACGGCGTCGCCGCCAACTGCTTCCACGTGGAACAGGCCACAGGCTGCCAGTGGTGCGGGGGCACATCTCAGCTGATCCCGAGGTGGTGGGCGCTGTGTGTTCCACGTGGAACAAGCGACGAATCACCAAGGCGGACGATGATCGGGCGGGACGACCGCGACCTGCGCGCCGACTCGCGAGGGGGGAGACCTGGGTTCCTCATCGCCGGCGTCGACACCGCATGAGTCCCGGGCCGCGAGGCCGCACCCGCATGCGATGCGCCGCCCGCCGATGCCGTGGCGGCGGCGGCGCAGACGTCGCGGCGGGGGCGGGCCCGTGGCCCGAGGGCACCTTGGTGTGCACCTTCGCGGCCGCGACCGAAGCAATCGAGTCGCGGACGTCGGTTGGGGGTGCGCGGGTCATCGGCCACGGGCTCGCCGGGAGGACCAATCCTCGCCGCGTGCCAGTGGGCCGGCCGCCAGCCTGTGCCCGCGCGTTCCACGTGGAACACACACCGCATCGGCGGCCAGGAGTCCGGGCCGCGCCCCGAAAGGCCAGGCTTGACCGGGACTCGGCGGCCCGAAAGTATGTGCCGGTGGCCGGTGGTCCGCCTCGAGCTGGCGCCGATCGGGCGGCGGTCACCTAGTCCCCTAACGGACCACATCCGCGTTCAGCTTGCCGGGTCGAGCCCGCCCCGGCATCGACGGGCTGGGAGCATCGGCGATGAGCACCAAAGACAGCGGCCTCGGTGGCACCCCGACGTCGGCGGTGCTCGAGACCCGGTTCGACGAGTCGGATCGTCTCGCGGCGCGGGATGCAGAAGCGGCGGAGGCGCTGGGGCCGTCGACGCCGTTCGAACGACCGCTCCCCCGCACCATCGCGATCGCGAACCAGAAGGGCGGCGTCGGCAAGACCACGACCGCAGTCAACCTCGGTGCGTGCCTCGCCGAGCTCGGCTACCGCGTCCTGGTGGTGGACCTCGATCCACAAGGCAACGCCAGCACCGGGCTCGGCATCAACATCCGCGACCTACAGTCCTCGATGTACGACGTCATTTTGAATGACCTTCCACTCGAGGATTGCGTCGAGGGGACGGCCGTTCGCAACCTGTTCGTTGCGCCGGCGGCGCTCGACCTCGCGGGGGCCGAGATCGAGCTGGTGCCGGCGTTCAGCCGTGAGATGCGGCTGCGCCGGGCCCTGGACGCAGTGCGGAACGACTACGACTACATGCTGATCGATTGCCCGCCGTCCCTCGGGCTGCTCACGGTCAACGGACTGGCGGCGGCCAGCGAGGTGGTCGTACCCATCCAGTGCGAGTACTACGCGCTTGAGGGCCTGGGGCAGTTGCTGCGCAACATCCAGCTCGTCCAGCGGAACCTGAACCCGGGCCTCGAGCTGAGCGCCATGGTCCTCGTCATGTACGACGCCAGGACCAAGCTGGCCGACCAGGTGGTGCGCGAGGTTCGCGACCACTTCGGCGAGAAGGTCTGCCACAGCATCGTCCCTCGAACGGTCCGCCTGAGCGAGGCCCCCTCGTTCGGCCAGCCCATCATCACGTTCGACCCCACATCGCGGGGATCGATCGCATACCGGAACTTGGCGACGGAGGTCAGCGGTGGAGCGGCGCGGCGGACTGGGTAAGGGCCTCGGCGCGCTGATCCCGTCGGATGTCGCACGATCGTCGGCCGCTGGCCTTGCCGCCCGGCCGGGCATCGAAGAGATCCCGATCAATCAGATCGACCCCAACCCCTACCAGCCGCGGAACAACTTCGACGAGGAATCGCTAGCCGGGCTCACGGCCTCGATCCGCGAACTGGGCGTACTGCAACCGATCCTGGTCCGCCAGGAGAACGAGGATCGCTACGCCATCATCGCCGGCGAACGTCGCTGGCGCGCCGCCAAACGGGCCGGACTCCAGTTCATCCCCGTCATCGTGCGCCAGGTGAACGACGAGCTCACGCTCCAGCACGCACTGGTCGAAAACCTCCACAGGGACGACCTGAATCCGCTCGAGGAGGCGGCCGCGTACCAGCAATTGGTGGAGGATTTCGACCTGACCCAGGAGGAGGTGGCCCAAAAGGTTGGGAAGAGCCGGTCGGCCGTCGCCAACCTCCTCCGCCTCTTCCAGTTGCCGCCACAGGTGCAGAGGCTGGTGGCCGAGGGTCGCGTGTCGGCGGGCCATGCCAAGGCGCTCCTGGGGACACCGGACCGGGCCTTCCAGGAGTCGCTCGCCCACCGGGTCGCCACTGACGGGCTCTCCGTACGCGAGACCGAGGAAGCCGTTCGCCAGCGAAACGGGCTGGCCGGTTCACCCAGCGGATCTCCAGGCTCGTCGGGCAGCCGGTCGAAGCTGCGAGCGCCTGGGCTGCTCGAGCTCGAGGAGCTGCTGGCCGAGCAGCTGGCCACCCGCGTGTCGATCAACGTCGGGCCCAAGCGCGGCCGGGTCGTCATCGAGTTCGCCGACCTCGAGGACCTCGAACGCATCTATCGGGTGATGGCGGGGCCCCACTGACCTGGAGAGTGGCCGAAAAACGCTCAACCCCAACCTGAGGATTGGAGGTCCTCAAGTCGGGGTCGAGTCAATCCACAACCTTGCACACAGGTTGTGGATTACGTCTCTTGTGTAGGTTCAGGGCAGAAATTCACCCAGCTCAGCCAACAGCTGACCCTTACCCTTGGCCCCCACCAGCCGCTTTTGCGGCGCCCCATCCTTGAAGACGATGAGCGTGGGGATGCTCATCACGTCGTAGCGGCGGGCGACGTCCGGATTTTCGTCGACGTTGAGCTTGGCGATGGTGAGCTTGCCCGCGTGCTCGCCCGCGATCTCGTCGAGAATCGGGGCGATCATCTTGCAGGGTCCGCACCACTCGGCCCAGAAGTCGACGACCACGGTCTCGGCCGAGGCCGCGATCGTTTCGTCGAACGTGGCGTCGGTGAGCTTCGTGATCCCTTCAACCATGTCTGGGTGACCTTCCTTCAGTGTGACTGTAGATACCAACGAACCAAGGACGTGAACAGCACATCAGCCAGCGTTGTTCCCCCGCGTGCGGTTCGGCCGGCTGGCGGGCCGACCCACTAGCCGCCCTGCGCTTCGAGCCAGCGCTCCGCGTCGATGGCGGCCTCGCAGCCCGTACCGGCCGCGGTGATGGCCTGGCGGTAGACGTGGTCCTGGACGTCGCCGGCTGCGAACACGCCCTCCACGTTGGTCGACGTCGATCCCTGGCCCAGTCCGGTCACCAGATAGCCCGACTCCTCCATCTCGAGCTGGCCCTTGAACAGGTCGGTGTTGGGCTTGTGCCCGATGGCAACGAACAGCCCGGTGACGGGCAGCGCGCTCACCTCGTCGGTGAGCACGCTGCGCACGTTGACGGCGGAGAGCCTGGCATCGCCCTCGATGCCGTCGACCACGTGGTTCCACAGGAACTCGATCTTCTCGTTGGCGAACGCACGTTCCTGCATGATCTTCGACGCCCGCAACTCGTCCCGGCGGTGGATGACCGTCACCGACCGGGCGAACTTGGTGAGGAAGATGGCCTCCTCCAGCGCGGAGTCGCCTCCACCCACGACCGCGATGTCGTCCCCGCGGAAGAAGAAGCCGTCGCAGGTTGCGCACGTCGAGACGCCGTGGCCCACCAACTCCGCCTCGCGATCGAGACCGAGCATCAGCGACTGGGCGCCGGTGGCGATGATCAGCGCTTCGGCCTTGTAGGTGGGCTCGGCGGAGTCGGGATCGCCGACCCAGACGCCGAACGGGCGGGACGACAGGTCGATGCGGCTCGCCCTCTCCGTGCGGATGTCGGCGCCGAAGCGTGCGGCCTGCTCACGGAACCGGACCATGAGCTCCGGACCCATGATCCCCTCGGGAAAGCCCGGGTAGTTCTCGACGTCGGTGGTGAGCATGAGTTGACCACCCGGCTGATCGCTGGTGGACGACGGCTCGCCCTCCAGCACCAACGGCTGGAGGTTGGCGCGGGCGGCGTAGACGGCGGCTGTCAGCCCGGCGGGGCCGGATCCGACGACGATGACCTTTCGGGTGCTCATGTGTCCTCGGTGGAAGCGCGATGTCGGCTCGACGTGAGCCTCGGCTCGGTCAACGCCGTCAGGCGGGTCGATCTTCCAGGTCCGGACCGTAGCGGCGGAGCCACAGGACCACGCCGGCCACCACGAACACCAAGCCGATGATGAGGTACGCCGCCCACACGTGGTCCTCGCCGAAGGCGGCGTTCGGCAGATAGTTGTCGATGAGGCGGACGGCACCGATCGTTCCCAGCACCAGGGCGGCCAACCCGACGATCCCTGCGAAGGTCCCGTACACCACGGCACGGGCCACGGTGAGCGCGGGGCCCGTGGTCCGGTCCCGGACGGTCACGACCGCCCGTTCGATCGTGTCTGCCGCCTGTGCCGCCCAGTCGCCCGCCGGCTGGGCCGAGGGGGCGGCGTCGCGGTTGTCCCGGACCGGTGTGCCGACCTGAGCCATGCGCGAAGCCTACTTGCGGCGCCCGGGCGGATCGCTCAGGGGCGCTGCGTCCGGACCCGAACGACGGCGCCGCGACGGCTCTGGCGGTTCAGCCCGGGAGCGACCGGTCGACGACGACGGCGCAGGAGGCGTCGACGGCGACGACACGCTCGTCGCCGCTCGCGCCGACGACCCAGACGTCGACCGGCTGGCCATCGAGGCTCGCGCGGCCCCGCAGCACCACGCCCCCGGTGCCGGCCGCCAGCCGTTCCGCTTGCGCATCGTCGGTACAGGCGGCCGTCACGGCGTCGGCCGCCGACTGCCCCTGTCCCGACTCGGCCTCGCCGCCCGGCGCCGCGGACGGCGCGTCGGAGGACTTCCCGGCGACAGCCACCCGGGCGCGTTCGGCCAATGCCGCCGCGGAGTCGACGTCGCCGAGGTCGACGATCGCAAGCTGCGTCCCGTCACCCGGACGAGCCGACTCGTCGGCACCGCCCCCGGCCTCCGCAGCGGCATTGGACTCGCCACCCTCGCTCGAGCTGTCCCCCCGCGCAGTGGACATCTCGTCGGCATTGCCCGTGTCCCAGTTGCGGGCGAGGATGCCCACGCCGACGACCACGAGCACGATCGCGGCGGCCGTGAGCCAGCGGCGGTGGGCACTGCCGTGGCGCCGCCACGGTGTGTCGGGGTGCGGCGCTGCGGGCCGCGCCGCTCGGCCGCCGCGCATCGAGCTGACCCCGGCTCCGCCGGGTTGGTCGGCCTCGTCGGCGGCGTCGTAGGCGGCCAGCGCCGCGGCGAGGCCCCGCTCCCGGGCGGCCGGGTCCGCGCCGCGAGGCGGCTGGCGCACCGCGTCGCGCACGGCGGCCAACTCTGCGAGCCGGGCCGCAACCGCGGGATCACGCCGCGCCGCGGCCGCATCGTCGTCGGAGAGCAGGCCGTCGAGCAGTGCGGACGCGAGGTCGTCGGGGTCGCGGGGATCGGTCATGGTCTCGTGCTTGGACGGTCGGGCGCGTCGGTCGGGTTCCCGAGCAGGTCGGCCAGCTGGCCGCGGCCCCGGGCGATCCGCGACCTGACCGTGCCGGGCGGGATGCCGAGCACGCGCCCGATCTCGGCGTAGTCGAGGTCACACAGATCGCGCAGCACGACGGCGGCACGGAACTCGTGGGGCAGCAGCGCAAGCGCGGCGTCGATGTCCAGTCGGTCGGCGACGCCGTCCACAGCCGTCGCCGGCGGCGCGGCCACGGCACCGCCCATGCCCTCCGGCGACGCCCCGACACCCACCGTCTCGGGAACGTCGGCGACCGGACGCCGTCGCCGACGCCGCAGCTCGTCGAGGCACGCGTTCGTGGCCACCCGGTACGACCACGTCGTGAACGCGGCGCGCCCGTCGTAGCGACGGATGCCGCGGGCGATGGCGATCAGGGCATCCTGCAGCGCATCCTCGGCATCGGCGTGGTTGCCGGTGAGCCGCCGGCAGAGCGCCCACAGGCGGTCATGGTGGCGGCGCAGCAGGGCCTCGAGGGCCTCGCGGTCGCCCGCCTGGGCCGCCGCCACGAGCGAGCGATCGTCGGGTGCGGAATGGTCTCGCGCGATGCCGGAACAGTAGATCAGCGCTGCAGGCGCACCTCGGTGACCGTGACCTGCCCGTCGTCGCCGGCGCGGGTGAACCAGAGCAGCACGGCACCGCCGGTGCGGTCGAACGTGACCCTGTTAGTGCCGGCGACGCTCTCGTCGAACGTGGCGACGGGGTCACCCCAGCCATCGAGGTCCCCGGGATCGCTGTCGGCCACGTACACCTCGGCCTGCCATCCCACGGACGGCGTGTCGAACTCGAGCGCCTGGATCTCGGTCGGCTGGTTCAGCTCGAGGATCAGGCCGACGCCCGGCTTGTCGAACCCGCCCCAGTCCGGCGTCGTGTAGTCCTCGGTGCTCCACGAGGTGTTCTGGTCGCCATCGATGGCATTACCGCCGGCGGCCTCGGACGAGTGCTCGCCGTCGCCGCCGGCCGGGTCGAAGTCGACGGTTCGCTCGATCGGGATCAGCTCGTCGGTGCGTGCCGGTGGCTCGCTGGTGTTCGGTCCGTCGCGACTGCCGAACAGGTTGGTACCGGACCCCCGGATGAGCAGGCCGGCCACCCCGAGCGCTACGGCCACCAGGACCACGAGCAGGGTGGGGACCAGCCAGCGGCGCTCGGTCTCCGCGAACCGCACCGGCGCACCGGGGCGCTGCACGGCGGGCGTGCCCAGCGGTGTGGGTGGGCCGACGGGCGGTGGGGGCAGGTGGCCCGAGGCACCCGCCGTCGCGACCGATCGCGTCGCGCCAGGTCCCGACTCGACCACCGTCGCGTCGCCGCTCGTGGGGTTGTCGTCGGCGCCGGCCCCCAGGAGCGCCGCTCGGGCCTCGGTAGCCATCGGGTAGCGAGCGTCGGGCGAGCGCGCCAGCAGGCGCATCGTGATCGACTCAAGCTCGCGGGGGATGCCGGGCTTGACGAGGCGCGGCCGCTGCGGGTCGCTGTGGAGCCGGGCCAGCGCCGTGGAGGACGACGAGTCGCCCTCGAACGGAACCCTGCCGCAGAGCATCTCGTACAGCACGACGCCGAGCGCGTAGAGGTCGGTGCGGCCGTCGACCGGTCCGGCCTCGACCTGCTCGGGCGCCAGGTACTTGGCCGTCCCCAGGAACGAGCCCTCCTGGGTGAGGTCGGCCGACTCGGCCGCCTTGGCGATGCCGAAGTCGCCGACCTTCACGCGGCCGTCCTCGGACAGCAGGATGTTGGCGGGCTTGATGTCCCTGTGCACCAGCCCGGCGGCGTGGGCCACGGCCAGCGCACCGCACACCTGGGCGGCGATGTTGGCCGCGAGCCAGGGGTCCACCGGACCCTCGTCGAGCCGCTCGCGCAAGGTGTGGCCCCGCACCAGCTCCATGACGATGGCCTCGACGCCGTTGTCGCTACAGGTGTCGTAGACGCTGACGATGGCCGGATGCGACAGGCGGGCCACTGCGATCGCCTCGTGGCGGAACCGCGCGACGAACGTCTCGTCCTCGGCCAGGTGCTGGTGGAGGACCTTGACGGCGATGGCACGTCGCAGCACCTCGTCGGTGCCCAGCCACACCTGCGCCATCCCGCCCGACGCGAGCTGGTCGTCGAGGCGGTAGCGACCGCCCAGGAGCGCGCCTGCTACCAGGCCGGCGGCGGGGGACGGGCCGGTCGGGGGAGGGGTCAATGCCACGGTGTTCCCACCGTAGTCAAGGAGATCCCATGCATCTGTGTCGGCTCTCGACTGATGTCGCCCCGGACGGGCGGCTCGCGCCGGCGTGTCAGGCGGATGCCGGCATGAAGCCCGGTCGCGCACACACCAAGGCCTCCGTCACCCGGGATCCAGCCACGTGACCCCCATGACCCGCGGGCCGGCGTGGGTGCCGATCGTGGCACCGATCACCGTCACCCGGATCCGATCGTCCGGGTAGCGGGGGCTGAGCAGCTCGCGCATCTCGTCGACGTCGGGGGCCATGCCGTGGGCGAGGGTGAGCTCCTCGACGGCCGGGCGCTCGAAGACCTTGTCGCGGAGCACGTGCAGCGCCTTGCGGCGCGTCCGGGCCCGGCCCGCCTCTTCCACCTCACCGGTGGAGATGTCGAGGAGGGGCTTGATCGCCAGGAGGGAACCGAGCAGCGCCTGGGCGCCGCCGATGCGGCCACCTTTGCGGAGGTTGTCCAGGGTGTCGAGCGCGCCGATGACGTGGGTGCGGGCGGACAGGTCGCGGACCAGCGCTTCGACCGCGTCGGCGTCGGCCCCGTCGGCCGCCGTCTGTGCCGCCCGGCGCACCTGGACGGCGAGACCCGAGGTGATCGAGCGGGAGTCGACGACGCGGACGTCGACCTCGCCCTGCAGCGCCTTGGCGCCGTTCTGCGCCGCCTGCATCGTGGCCGAGAGGCCGGAGGACAGGTTGATGCACACGATCGCGTCGGCGCCGGCCTCGGCCTGGCGGCGGAACGCGGACTCGAAGGCCCCGGGCGACGGGGCGGCCGTCTCGGGCAGCTCCTTCGAGGACGCCAGCTTGTCGTAGAACTGTTCGACCGAGAGGTCGACGCCGTCGGTGTACTCGACCGACCCGAACCGGATGGACAGCGGGACGACCTCCACGCCCAGCTCCTTCGCCTCGGCGGCCTCGAGGTCGGCGGCCGAGTCGGTGACGATGCGCACAGTCACTTTTTCCCGCCCCTACTGCTCCGCAGCGGGCCGTTCGGGCTCCACTCGCGGCATTGCGGACGCTCACTCATGGCGGGCGACCCTAATGCGCGGCGGCGGCCTCCGTGCCCGGCCACGTCAGGCGCGGCGGGATCGGCCGCCGGTGAGATGGGCGGGCCGGTAGGCGTCGGGGTCATCCGCCGGCCCGGAGCCGTCGATCGCCGCACCCGACTGGGCCAGGCCGTCGCCCGGCGAGCCGGGTGGCGCGCCGGCCGCGCCCGCCGGCACCAGGTGGCGCGACCGACGGGAGCTCCGCCAGTGGCGGGCCCACCACACGGCCAGGAACAGCCCTGCGCCGATCGAGAGGAAGAACCCCACGCCCGTCACCGCGGTCGACCGGATGTCGAACGTGGTGCGGTCGAGCTCGATGGAACCGTCCGGGCTCGTCACCGTGATCCCCATGGGGAACGCCCCCGATGTCAGCGCGCGCACGCGGACGTCCAGCCGGGTGCCGCCGGGCGAGAGCTCGCGGTTGACGACGTCCCCGTCGAGGAACTCGAGCTGGCCGCTGTCGAACTCGATCCGCACGTTGAGCGGCTCGTCGGAGTTGTTGGTGATGTTGACCGGGATCGTGCTGGTCCGGGACGTGAGGGTGATGCGGAACTGATCCGGCAGGGTCACCGCTCCGCTGAGCGAACCCAGCGCGGCGTTGACTCGCTCGACGTAGGCCGGGCGCTGGGCATTGGGCGTGGCGGTGCCCGTCGCCAGCAGCAGCGAGGCGGCCAGGGGCCCGCCGCTGGCGGAGGCGACGGTTCCGGCGACGCCGCTCACGCCCCGGCGGGCCTGGCGCACCGGTGCGGCGATCGCGGCGAGGTCGTCGGTGACCTCGTGAGGGACCAGCGAGACCGTGGAGGGCCCGCTCGGGTCGGGCGGCACGTCGAAGGCCCGAGCGATCGGCACGGCCTCGACGGCCTGACCGTCGTTGAGGCCGTTGAGCGCGCGGGCCACCGTGGAGGAAACGATGTCGGTGTCGGCGGGGATGCGCACCACGACGGCGCGGGGGTCGGCGGGCCGCTCGAACCACGTGATCGTCAGTTCCGCCAGGAATCGCTGGGCGTCGACGGCGCCGTCGTCGCCCGCCAGGTGGGTGGCCAACTCGGCGTCGCTCACCATCACGCGCGGGCCAGCGTCGCCGAGCGTGACCGGCGCGGCCGGGACGTCGCCGTCCTCGACGGCGCTCGGAGGAACGACCACCCGGTCCATCCCGAGGTCCACGGCTTCGTCGACGGCGTCGTCGCCGAGCGTCGGGCCCGACAGCCAGACCCCCGGAGCCGGCTCGCGCCGGAAATGGTGGCGGAGGCTGGCGGTGCCGGCGGCGACCTGTTCGTTCGCCTCGCTGGCCAGCCCGCTGTCGCGCAGCGCCTCGAGGTCGACGTCGGTGTAGGGCCGGGCCAGCACCGGCCTGTCGCCGCTGGCCTCGACCAGCGACGCCACCGCCGCCCTTCCGGCACCGCCGGCAGCGACCAGGCCGTCGAGCGTCTCCGGTTGCGGTGCCATCGTGACCGGGACGTCGCGTGCACCCGCCAGCAGGTTCGCGCGCTCCTGTGCCCGCTGGACGGTTGTGGAGGTGGGCCGGACGCTGCCGTCGGGCTGGAGGATCGGAGGACCGCCGACATCGACAATGACGGCGACCGCCAGCGGGGGGAACGACGGACCGTCGGGGGGGAACAGGTACATGAGGTACGTCACGACGGGGCTGGCCAGGAGGTTGTCCGCGGCGTCGACCAGCTGCACCTCGACGGGGTACACACCGCGACCCTCGAGCTGTTGACCGTCGCCACCGACGACGAATCCCGTGGAGAGGGTCCGAGCCCCGGAGCCCGACGTTGCGACCGGCTCCGCCGGCAGCGCCTCCTCGACGCCCCCCAGCTCACCATCGAGCGTGTCGCGGAACTCGGATCGGGACTCGAGCCGATCGTGCACCACCAGCCGCAGGGCTGCGCCGGCGGGCGCACCCGTGACCCGCACGTCGACGTCGAACCGCTCGCCGCGGTGCACCCAGGTCGTCTGGTCGACGATCTCGATCGACGCCGCCGCCTGGCGCCGGGCGGCACCCGCCGGCACGGCCCCGATGGCGGACACGGAGATGACGACCAGGGCCGCGGCGATCGACGCGACGACTGCCGCGACGCCGCGGGGCCGGCCGGCGGGGGGCGGCGTCACGGCACGTCGCCGAGGTCGAGCCGGAGGACGGTGAGTCCCTCGGGCTGCAGCACGAAGCCGACGCGCTGGTAGAGCCGCAACGACCGCTCGTTGCCCTCCTGCGTGTTGACGAGCGCGTCGTCGGCGCCCCAGCGCCGCAGCCAGCGCAGGCCGTCGAGCAACAGGGCGCCGCCGAGGCCCCGGCCTTGGAGGCGGGGATGGACGGCCAGTCGCTGGACGTAGCCGCGATGCGCAGCCCGCCCGCAGATCGCGTAGCCGACGGTCGCGGTGCCGTCGCGCGCACTCCGGAGGTGGACGGCGGGTGTGGCGCTCAGGGCGTCCTCGAGGCCGACCCGGTCCAGTCGCCAGGGCGCGCTGAACGCCGCATGGTCGACCGCCAACAGGTCATCGAGCTCGCGGCGGCGTCCCCGACGCAGGTGCGCCGGCGCCGGCAGCACCGGGCTCGGGAGCGCGTCGAGCGGGTGGAGCAGCAGGTGCAGCCGCTCGGCGGGCACGAAGCCCGCCTCGAGGAACGGCGGCTGGTCGGCCCGCCCGATGGCGGCCGTGACCGCGCCCCGGTACCCCTCACGCCGGAGTCGGTCGATGCAGCGTCGGATCTCCTCGGTCGTCAGGGGACCGGACCCGTCGGCGGCGGGCGTGACGTGGGCAATCCGGTGGTCGGCGTGCCACGTTCGGACGCGCAGCCGCGCCGGACCGGTTGCAGGTGCCCGCAAGACACTCATATCCCCCAAAGGGTAGGCAACACGGCGATACCCGTTACCGTCATCGGTGGATGCCGATCGCCTTCGTCACCCATCCGCAGTACTTGGCCCATGACGCCGGGCTCGGTCACCCCGAAAGACCCGAGCGGCTGCGTGCCGTCCACGATGGCATCGCCCTCGCCGGGCTCGGCGACGAGGTGGTGGCCGTTGCGCCGCGGCCGGCCTCCAGGGCAGAGGTCGAGCTCGTTCACGACGACGGCTACGTCGAGGCACTCGAGCGCTTCTGCCGCAGCGGAGGTGGGCGGCTCGACCCCGACACCCGAGCCGGGGCCGCCTCGTGGGACGCGGCGCTGCTCGCCGCCGGCGCGGGGCCCAGCGTCATCCAGCCTCTGGACGCCGGTGAGTTCTCGGCTGCGTTCTGCGCCGTTCGGCCGCCCGGCCACCACGCGCTGACGAACCGGGCCATGGGCTTCTGCCTGTTCAACAACGTTGCCGTGGCGGCCGCAGTGCTGGCGGCGCGGGGGGAGCGCGTGCTGGTCGTCGACTACGACGCCCACCACGGCAACGGCACCCAGGCGACGTTCTACGACGATCCGCGCGTCGCGTACGTCTCCGTTCATCAGCACCCGCTCTATCCCGGCACCGGATCGGTGCAGGAGACGGGGTCGGGGGCGGGCCAGGGCACCACGGCCAACGTGCCCGTCCCACCCGGCGCCACCGGCGATGTCTTCAGGCATGCGGTCGCGGAGGTCGTGGAACCGCTCGCCGAGGACTTTCGCCCCACGTGGCTACTCCTGTCCGCCGGGTTCGACGCGCACCGCGCGGACCCGCTCACCAACCTGGAGCTGACGTCGGGGGACTACGCCGACATCACCACCGACCTGTTGGCGCTGGCGCCTCCCGGCCGGCGGCTGCTCCTGTCCGCCGGGTTCGACGCGCACCGCGCGGACCCGCTCACCAACCTGGAGCTGACGTCGGGGGACTACGCCGACATCACCACCGACCTGTTGGCGCTGGCGCCTCCCGGCCGGCGGCTGGTGTTCCTCGAGGGCGGCTACGACCTCGACGCACTGCGCGACTCGACCGCCGCGGTGCTCGTGGCGCTCGCCGGCGATCGGCTGCGTCCCGAGGCGCCGACCGCCGGCGGTCCCGGGCGCGACGTGGTGGGCGCCGCCGCGCTCGTCCAGTCGAGGGTGCGGGAACACAGGGCCGACGCGACCTAACGACCGCCTACCCTCGCGCCGTGATCCCGGAGCGGTTGCAGCCCATCCTCGACGACGTCCGGCCCCTGGCCGAGCGGTTCGCGACCGCGGGCCACCGCGTCTACCTGGTGGGTGGGATCGTGCGGGACCTGGTCCTCGATCGCGTCCACGACGGCGCCGACCTCGATCTCACCACCGACGCCCGGCCGGAGCAGACGCTCGCGCTGCTCGAGGGCTGGGCCGACACGACATGGACGCAGGGCCGGGCGTTCGGCACCATCGGGGCCCGCAAGCGGGGCCTGACGTTCGAAGTCACCACCCACCGCGCCGAGGCATACCGTGAGGACTCGCGCAAGCCGCACGTCGTCTACGCGGACGACGTCGAGGCCGACCTGTCACGCCGCGACTTCACCGTCAACGCCATGGCTCTGCGCCTGCCGGATGTCGAGCTCATCGATCCGTTCGGCGGCGTCGCCGACCTGGCCGAGGGCGTCCTGCGGACGCCGCTGGCGCCCGAGGTGTCATTCTCCGACGACCCGCTGCGGATGATGCGCGCCGGCCGCTTCATCGCCGGGTACGGGCTGGCGCCGGCCCCGGCGCTCGTCGCGGCCGTCCGGAACCTGCGCCACCGAATGGAGATCGTGTCGGCCGAGCGGGCGCGCGACGAGCTGTCGAAGCTCCTCGTGGTCACCGATCCGAGCGCAGGCCTGTGGTTCCTCGTGGACACCGAGCTGGCGGACGAGTTCCTGCCCGAGCTCCGGGCGCTCCGGCTCGAACAGGATCCGATCCACCGCCACAAGGACGTGCTGACGCACACCATCGCGGTGGTGGCCAAGACGTCGCCCCGGCTGCTGGTGCGCCTCGCGGCACTCCTCCACGACATCGGCAAGCCCAAGACCCGCTCGATCGGGCCCCGGGGCGTCAGCTTCCACCACCACGAGGTCGTCGGCGCGCGGATGGCACGCGACCGCCTGCGGGCGCTGCGGTACCCGAACGAGATCGTCGACGACGTCTCGCGGTTGGTGTTCCTGCACCTGCGGTTCCACGGCTACCGCGACGACGTGTGGACCGACGCCGCGGTGCGGCGCTACGCGCGGGATGCCGGCCCGCTGGTCGACGACCTCAACGAGCTGACCCGGTCCGACTGCACCACCCGCAACGAACAGCGCGCCCGCATGCTGGCGAAGCGCATGGACGACCTGGAGGCCCGGATCGCTGAGCTCCGGCAGCGCGAGGAGCTCGGGCGCATCCGGCCGGACATCGACGGCAACCGGGTGATGGAGCTGCTCGGCATCAAGCCGGGCCCGATCGTCGGCCAGGCCCTCTCGATGCTGCTCGAGGCGCGCCTCGACGAGGGGCCGTTGGGAGAGGCCGAGGCCGAGCGCCGGCTGCTGGCCTGGTGGGCCGAGCGCCGGGGCCGGACCACGGCCGAGCCCTAGCAACTACACCTAGGCGACCTTGCGGGCGCGGACGATCAGCGTCGGGGGCACCCAGCGCATGGCGTCGGACCAGCTGTCGTCGGGGCACGCGGCTCGATCCGGCTCGGGCTCGGCCAGTGCGTCCACCCGGAAGTTGGCACGCCCGAGGCTCGCGAACAGCCCACTGAGCGTGCGGGCCCGGTCGGGCTCGGTTCCGCCCGCCGCCACCGACCACGCCACCGGGCTGGGGTCCCACCACGTCCGGCGCAGCACCGGCTCGCCGCCATCGGGGTCGAGCAGCGTGAACGCGGGGTGGGGCAGCGAGAACACCAGGGGCCGCTCGGGCCGGAGCACGCGGTGGACCTGCCGGAAGATCCGGTCGAGGTCGTCGGCGGCCGCGAGCCCGTAGACCGACACGGCGGCGTCGATCGTGTCGGCCCGCACGAACGCGAGCTCGGGCAGCGGGCCGTGGTGGGTCTCGACCCGCACGCCCTCGCGCTCGGCGTTGTCCCGAGTCGTGGCTACGTTGGCGGCGTCCTCGTCGATGGCGATGACGCGGGCGCCCGCCTTGGCCAGCGCGACCGAGCCGGCGCCGGCGCCACATCCGAGGTCGAGTATCCGCCGGCCGTCGACGTGTCCGAGCAGCTTGAGCTCGCTCTCGGGTGGCAGGCCGGGGCCGTACTGGAGGGCGTCGGACGCCAGCGCCATGCCGTCCGAAGCCCCGGGCGAGAAGCGGGTCGGGGCCATTGGGCCAGTGTGGCGTACCCCGGGCGGTCGTGCTGGCGCCCCGGTACGCAGGATGCGACCGCTGGTGCGGCGCCGGTGGCGACTGGTACCGGGACTTGCCAGCGGTGGGAAACTTCGACCACCGCATGACTGTCCGGCCCAACCCCCCCGCTCCGCCCGAGACCGGCGTCGCCCTGTCGGCCGAGGCGCACGACCTGGTGGCGCTCGCTGGCGGCCCGGATGCCATTGCCGGTCCCGCGAGCGGAACCCTGCCTTCGGGTGCGCTGGCCGTCCTGCTCACGTGGGACCGGGCGGGCCGATGCCGCCAGGCGCGCCTCGGTCATGCGTCGGGCCCGGGGTCGGTCCAATCGGCGCTCGTGGACGACGGGTGGCTGGACCTGCTCCATCCCGGCGATCGGCCCACCGCCACCGAGGCGGTGTGCAAGGTCCTGGCCGGCGAGGCCGCGGGAGGGGCGCGTGAGGAGCCGCTGCGGCTGCGGACGGGGGAGCGGTGGGCCGTGCTGCGGGTCCAGGCGGCCGGCGGGCCGCAGGGGATCACCGGCGCGTCGGGGGTACTGGTCGACGCGACCCGGTCGGTCGGCGCCGCGGCGCGGACGGCCCGGCTCGTCGAAGGGTTCAACCGGCTGCGCCATCCCGACGAGATCGTGCGGGCGATGCTGGACGAGGGCATCCCGCTGCTCGGCGGGTCCACCGGCGTCGTGTACGTGCTGTCCGACGAGGACGACCTCGTGGTCGCGGGGGCCTCGGGCATCGCCGAGGACGTCCTGCACGCCCGGTTCGGCCGCATCGCCCGCGGCTCGCCGCTGCCCGCCGCCGAGGTCGTGCGGACGGGCCGGTCGATCACGGTGCCCAACCCCGCGGACCGGCGGCACCGCTACCCGCACCTCGACGGCCCCGAGCCGTTCTATTCCCACGCCTTCACGGTGGTTCCGTTGATCGGCGCCGAGGGTCAGCCGTTCGGGGCACTCGGTGTGGGCTTCGAGGACGAACGCCGGCTGCGCCGCCACGATGCCCAGCTGCTCCAGGACGTCGCGGCCCAGTGTGCGCTGGCGCTCGACAGGGCGCGCTTGGCGGTGGCGGCGGAGCGCGACCAGGAGCGGCTGCGGTTCCTCGATCGACTCAGCGGGAGGCTGTCGAGCCCGCTGCGGCTGGATGCCACGCTGACCGAGCTCGCCGGGTTCGCCGTGCCGGAGATCGCCGAGTGGTGTGTGGTCCGCCTCGTCAAGTCGGCCACCAACCCGAGGCCGATCGTCGGCGCCGCCCACGTCGATCCCACCCGGGTGGACGCCATGCGCAGCCTGGCCGAGCGGATTCCGGGGGACCTCGAACACGTCGACCACCTGGGAGAGGCGCTCCAGGCCGGCAGGCCCTTGATCCGCGGCTCGCAGGCCGCGCAGGTGCTGCGACCGATGATCGTCGACAAGGACGGCCGCCAGGCCCTCGACGAGCTCGGCATCGACGGGCTGGCGATCTTTCCCCTGCGGGCCCGGGGCCGGTTGCTGGGCGCGATCGCGTTCGGCAACCACAAGGGCCGGGCGTTCGCCGGCGACGAGCTCGAGCTCGCCGAGTCGGTGGCGGCGCGCGCCGCGGTGATCGTCGACAACGCCCGCATGTTCGACGAGCAGTCGGTGGTGGCCCGGGCCCTGCAGGACAGCCTGCTGCCCGGCAGCCTCCCCGAGATCCCGGGGATCGAGCTGGGCGCGCGCTATCGGGCAGCGGGTCGCGGGCTCGACGTGGGCGGCGACTTCTACGACGCCTTCCAGGCCGACGCGAACTGGTGGATCTTCGCGGTGGGTGACGTGTGCGGGCACGGGGTCGAGGCCGCGGCGACGACCGGACTGGTGCGGCACACGATCCGCTCGTCGGCGATGGCCGGGGTGATGCCCTCCGCGATCCTGTCCCGCCTCAACCAGATGCTGCTGCGCCACACCGCGGAGTGGGCCAACACCAACGAGGACCTCGTGCCGATCAGCCCGCGGTTCTGCACGGTGTTGGTGGGGACCGCCCAGCCGACCGCGCGGGGCGTCGACCTCATCGTCTGCTCCGGCGGGCATCCGCTGCCGCTCGTCGGCCGGTCCGTCGGACGGGTGGAGCCCGTGGGCGTGCCGGGGACCCTCTTGGGGGTGACCGACGAGGTCAACCTCACTGACACCGTGGTCCACCTCGATCCCGGCGAGGCCCTCGTGTGCTACACGGACGGGCTCATCGATCGCCGCCGTGCCCGCTCGAGGGCGTTCGGTGAGGAGGGCGTGGTGAAGGCGATCTACCAGGGCAAGGGGATGTCCGCCGCCGACCTGGCCGAGCTCATCGAGTCGGAGGCGCTGGCGTTCGTCGACGACGACCCCACCGACGACATGGCCGTCCTCACGCTGCGAGCGGCGCCGAGGTAGCCGGCGCCGGCCCCGGCCCCTGGGCCGGATCGGCAGCGGCGGCGTAGCGGTCGACCGCCCGCTCGACCAGCCGCAGCCCGTCGAGGCCGGGGAGGCCGTCGATGCGCTGGTCGATCCGCAGGGCAATGGCCCGGCCACCGTCGTCGCCGAACAGCTCGCGCACCATGAACGCAACCTCGCCGCGGGGCATCACGCCGGCGCCCACGGGGCGCCACAGCCGGCGCAGGGCGGCCCGGCACAGCTGCCGGGCCCGGCGGCTGCCCGACAGGCGGCGCTCGGCCTCGGCGGCGTAGAAGGCGATGTGCCGACCCTCCTGGCGCATGATGCGCGACAGAAGGTCGGTGAGGACCGGATGCCGGGCCCGGTCGATCAGCCGGGCGTAGCCGGCCTGGGTCGTCCACTCGTTGACGGCCCCCCAGGCCATGTGGACGGCGGGGAAGGTGTCGCCGGCCAGCGTCGACCCCAGGGCGTGGAGCATGGGTGAGAGCCGGTCACGGACGCCGAGACGCCGCCGCAGCTCGGCGATGCGCCCCGCACCGTGGGCCTCGTCGTGGGCGGCGAGCACGCGGCCGAGGGCCTGCCCGTGCCACATCTCCTCGTAGCTCCAGACGGTCAGAAACGTGGTGATGTCGGGGTCACGGTGCGCCGGGGTCACCAGCAGGTCGCGCAGGTAGCAGACCGTGTGGTGCTCGATGTCGTGCATGTAGCGCAGGCAGCGGATCGCGCCCGCCGGCAGCGGCCGATCCCGGAAGGCGTCGAAGTCGATGCCGGAGAGATCGACGGGTGCGGCCCGGTCGCGGTAACGGTCGACATCCACTCGCATGCCCACGGTTCGGAGCCGCGGGCGGGCGCGGATGAGGGTCAGGTGGCCTGGCCCTGGGCGACGATCTGGTCGGGCGTCGGCGAGACGGCCCCGCCGGCCGCCTCGGCGGAGATCGCCATCGTGGTGGTGCCGGCGGGGACCGCAACCGAGGTGACCGGCGTCGTGCCGTCTCCGACCGTCCCCAGCGAGATCGGTTGATCGCCATCGAGCTGCCAGAGCTGGTACGTGCGCCCCTCCTCCAGGGTCGGTAGATCCTCGGCGAGGAAGAACCCGGTGCCCGTGTCGGTGACCACCACCCGGGCGACCGCTGCGCCGTCGGGGGTCGCCAGCGTGGCGACCGGATCACCGGCGTCGATCGCATCCTGCGCGTCGTCGGCCAGGGTGCTCGGCCCTTCGCCCCGGTCGCCGAGCACGTAGCCGATGCCGAGCGCGGCCGCCACCAGGACCACCGCCGCGGCGGCCAGGCCCACGATCCTCTCCCACGGTGGCCGCCGCCTGGCGAGGTGGCGGGGGCCGGAGGGCGCACCCGTGCGCCGCCGGCGTGGCTCGGCCGCCGGGGGAGCGCCCGGATAGGGCACCGCCTCGAGCCGCGGTCGATCCAGAACCTCGCCGCCCTCGGCGATGATCGACTCGGAGATGCGTGCCCACAGGGCCGGTGACGCCGGCTCGTCGGGGGTGAGCCGGGCGAGCGTGGCGAGGTGGCCGTCGAGCTCGGCCTGACACACGAGGCACCCGGCGAGGTGCGCCTCGATGGCCGCGCGCTCGTCGGGCTCGAGGCCGTCGAGCGCGTAGACCGCGATCTCGTCGAACGGATGCTGCTGTTCGGTACTGCTCACGGCCGCACCCCCTCGACGTCCAGCGCCCGGCGCAGGCTCGAAAGGCCGGAACGGATGCGGCTCTTCACGGTCCCCTCGGGCAGGCCCAGCATCTGGGCCGTGTCCCGGTACGAGCGGTCGCCGAAGTAGGCGAGCAGGATGGGCTCCCGTTCGGGTGCGGGCAGCCGGTGCACGGCCCGGCGCACCTCGTCGGCCAGGGCGGCGGTGTGCACCACCGACTCCACCTCGTCAACCGCCATCGGGGACAGCGCCGCCTCGTGGTCCTGCCGGCGACGCCGGGCCGACTCCGAGCGGACCACGTCGACGCCCCGGCGATGGGCCAGCGCCAGCAGCCACGCGCGAAGGCCGCCCCGTTCTGGGTCGTAGCGCTCGGGCGAGCGCCACAGGTCGGTGAAGACCGTCTGGCAGACCTCTTCGGCGCGGTGGGAATCCCGGGTGACCCGCCGGGCCAGCGCCAGCACTGCGCCGCCGTGCCGCCGGAACAGCTCCTCCAGTGCCTCCATGCTGTTGCGGCCGACGGCGATGACGAGGCTCGCATCGCTCGATTGGGAGATGCTCTCGTACACGCCTTTCCTCCCCGGCGCCGAAACCGTACCTGCCACGCGACTGTTCGCGGGCGTCTGGCACGGAGCGCGACCGTCCCGGGGCCGGATTGCCTGGACAGCGGGAGGACCGGCCCCGGGACAGGGGGGAGAGGGATGCGGCTTGTGGCGGCCGTTGGCCGCAGCCGCCGGGCAGCGGCCGGGTCTCGGGCTCGGACGTCTGTGGTGGGTGCTGCCGCGACACGTGATCCCGCACATCAGCGCCCGACAGCACCCTGTGTGCGGTATTCGGAGCCAGGGGCCCGCGCGGATGTCGTTCTCCGGAAAAAATCTGACGGCCCGCCAGGGCGGCGGGCCGTCGGGTCAGGCCGGGCGACCCGGGGGTCGCTCAGGCCCGGGTGATGAATGCCTCGAGCGAGTCTCGGCCCACGTCGTCGTGCACCTGCGACGGCGGCGACTTCATGAAGTACTGGCACGCCGGCAGCACCGGTCCGCCGATGCCCCTGTCGAGCGCCAACTTGGCGCAGCGGACGGCGTCGATGATCACGCCAGCCGAGTTGGGCGAGTCGTGGACCTCGAGCTTGAGCTCGACCGTGAGCGGCACGTCCCCGAAGTTCCGGCCCTCGAGGCGGATGAACGCCCACTTGCGGTCATCGAGCCACGGCACGTGATCCGAAGGACCGATGTGGACGTCGTGGTCGCTGATGCCCGCCTCGATCTGGCTCGTGACCGACTGGGTCTTGGACACCTTCTTCGACTTCAGCCGCGACCGCTCCAGCATGTTCATGAAGTCCATGTTCCCGCCGAAGTTGAGCTGGTAGGTGTGGTCGATGGTGGTGCCCCGGTCCTCGAACAGCCGCGCCAGGGTGCGATGGACGATGGTGGCGCCCACCTGCGACTTGATGTCGTCGCCGACGATCGGCACCCCCGCCTCGCGGAAGCGCGCCGCCCACTCCGGGTCGGAGGCGATGAAGACGGGGATGGCGTTGACGAAGGCGACGCCGGCGTCGAGGCACGCCTGGGCGTAGTGCTTCTGGGCCTGCTCGGACCCGACGGGGAGGTACGCGACCAGCACGTTGGCCCGGGCATCCCGGAGCGCCTGCGCCACGTCGACGGGGTCCTCCGGCGACTCCTCGCATTCCTGGCGGTAGAACTCGCCGAACCCGTCGAGCGTCGGGCCGCGCTGGACCCGGACGCCCAGGTCGTGGACGTCGGCGAAGCGGATGGTGTTGTTGCGGCCCGCGGCGATGGCCTTGGAGACGTCGACGCCCACCTTGTCGGCGTCGACGTCGAACGCGGCCACGACCTCGATGTCACGGACGTGATAGCCGCCGAGGTCGACGTGCATCAGACCCGGCACCTGGTCGGCGGGATCGGCGTCCCTGTAGTACTCGATGCCCTGAACCAGCGAGCTGGCGCAGTTGCCCACGCCGGCAATGGCGAGACGGATCTTGCTCATGGGTTTCCTCCGGGTTGGCTATCGGCGCCTGAACCTGCTGCGGGCACCGTTGCCCGCTCCTCGGCGATGAGGCGGTCCAGCCAGGCCAGGTCGGCGGCGATGGCGGCGGTGTCGCGCTCGACGAGCGAGCGCAGGTAGGTGTTGACCCGGCCGTCGGCTCGGGTCGGGTTGCGTCGCAGGTCACGGCGTCGGATCAGCTCGGTGCGCCGGCGCTCGAACAGCTCGAGCCGCTCGGCGGGGCCGAGATTGCGGCAGAACGCGACCCGCAGGGCGAAGGTGCGGTCGTCGGTGACGTCGGGATCGACGAGGAGCTCGTGGAGCCGGCGCTGCCCGGCTTCGGTGATGCCGTAGACCTTCTTGCCCCGGGACCCGCGGCCGGCTTCCCGCACGGCATTGCCGGCATGCCGGAGCTGGGCCCTGAAGGCCGCGAGCTCGCCGACGAGCGATCCGCTCATCGGCGCGGCGGGGACCGGGGAGGCCGGTCGGCTGGTCACGGCCTTGACGTCACCGGCCTTCTCGAGGCGCGCCAGCGCCGGATACAGCGACCCGAACGAGACGGCCAGGCCCATGCCCGGCAGGTCGGCCAGCCGCTTGCGCAGCTCGTAACCGTGCAGGTCGGTTTCGTCGAGGAGCCCGAGGATGGCGAGGTCGAACATTTCCTGCCCGTTCGTAGAACGAATCGTTATATCGGATCGATATAACAACCGAAGTATGCCCGCCGTTCGCCGGAACATCAACCTCCGGTCATCAGATCCCGGAGTGAGAACGGCGCCGTCCGGCGACGGGGCGGCAGCCCGTCGGCACTGGCCGGCGCGACGCCACGATGACTTCCGCGAGGGTCCACTAGCGTTGCGAGGCATGAGCTTCCGACCGGAGGCCATCCGAGGAGCGAGCAGCAACGGCGCCGTCGTCGACTACCGGCTGACGCGGCAGTCGGTGGTGCAGCAGTACCGCAAGGGCCGCCTCTCGCGCCTGGACGTGTGCGACGCCCATCCGGAGTTGCGCCGGGCGGCGACGATGGCCAGCCGGCCCACCGACGAAGCGTGCCCGATCTGCGAGGAGGCGCAGGTGGTGCTCGTCACCTACGCCTTCGGCCCCCGCCTGCCCGCCGGCGGGCGCTGCCTAACGACGGCGCGGGAGATGGCCAAGCTCTCACGGGGTTCCGCCACCTTCACCTGCTACGTGGTGGAGGTGTGCCCGGAGTGCGCCTGGAACCACCTCAGCCGCGCCTTCCAGGTCGGCGGCGGCTGACACCTCGGCCCATGCGGCCGGCTGGGTGACATGGCCGGCCCGGCCCGGTCCCGGTAGTCTTCGGGCCTCGGCATGGCTGGAGGACCGAACCACGACATCCGCTCGTCCGGCGCGCGCTCCCGCCCGAGCCCCCGCGCCGACGTGACCCGTACGGGGCGCCCCGACACCGGCGGCGGCCCGCCCACGCGCGCCCAGCCGGGTCCTCCCTGGCCGGGTTCACAGTCCCCGGTTCGTTCTCCCGCACCCGCCGGGCCGCGCCGCCGGCCGAACGGCGGCGCCCGCGGGCCTCGGCGGCCCGGTCCCGGCCCGCGCGGTCCCCGCGACGGAGCGGGCGGCCTCGCCGATCCCTGGGGGCGGCGCCGGGGCCCGGGCGGAGTCGGCGCGCCGGGCAACGGCGGCGGTGGACCCAATCGACCCGGTGGCTTCGGTAGTCCGGGCGGCTACGGGGGGTGGGACGACCCGGGAGGGCCCGCAGGTCCCGCCGGTCCCGGTGGTCCGTGGGGTCGGGGCGCCCCCGGTGGTCCGGGTGGCCCCGGCCGAACCGGCGGACCGGGTGATGGCCCGGGCACGGGCCGACACGCGCGGCGCCTCGAGCGCCACAAGCGCAGCCTCGTGTGGCGGCTCCGGCGCCCCATCTTCCTGCTGGGCCTGGCGATGTTGGCGGCGACGGTGGGCGTCGGGGTGGTCTTCGCCCAGACCGAGCTGCCCCAGGTGGAGGCCCTGACGCAGTCGAGCTACATCTGCGCCGCCGACGTGCAGGCCGGCAAGTGCACGGCGCAGGTTGCCATGGCCCGCATGGCCGCCAAGGTGGGCGACGACGACGGCGACCGGATCAACGTCTCGTACGAACAGCTTCCGAAGGTCCTCATCGACGCAGTCATCGCCACCGAGGACCGCGACTTCTTCGAACACCAGGGCATCGATCCGGTCGCCATCAGCCGGGCGCTCTACCGCGACATGCGGGGTGAAGGCGTGCAGCAGGGCGGGTCCACGATCACCCAGCAGTACGTGAAGAACGCGTTCGACCTCACCCGCGAGAAGTCGATCACCCGCAAGATCAACGAGGCCGTGCTCAGCGTCAAGCTCGAGCGTGAGATGTCCAAGCAGGAGATCCTCGAGGGCTACCTCAACACGATCTACTTCGGCCGCGGCGCGTACGGCGTGGGTGCCGCCAGCCAGGCCTACTTCGGCCTCGACGTCCGCAACCCCAAGTTCGGCGTCGCCGAGGCCGCGTTCCTGGCGGGGCTCATCCGGGCCCCGAACCTGGCCGAGCCGAGCAAGCATCCCGAGGAGGCGGTCCGGCGTCGCGAGGTGGCCCTGGAGGCGATGCAGGACGAGGGTTACATCACGGCGGAGCAGGCGGAGGCCGCCGCCGCCGTGCCGCTGACCGAGCCGTACGTGCGGCCCTTCGGCAGCCTCAAGCTGACGGACACCCTGCGGGGCGCCCGGGACCCGTACTACATGGGCACCGACTACGTCACCGGCTACGTGAAGGAGGAGTTGGTCCGCCTCGGGTTCAGCGAGCAGGACATCACCAGTGGCGGCCTGCGCGTCTACACCTCGCTCAACTACGACCTCCAGGCGGCCGCCTGGCAGGCCGTTGCCGGCACCCTCGTGAACCCCAACGACCCCGAGGCGTCGCTCGTGGCCGTCGACGACCAGGGCCTGGTCCGGGCCATGGTCGGCAGCCGCAACCACTTCGACGGCGCCGAGCACGCGAACAACTACGCCGTCAAGGGCCTGGGGTCCGAGGGCCGGCAGACCGGATCAATCGCCAAGCCCCTGGCCCTGGCCGAGGCCGTCAGGCGCGGCTTCTCGTTGGAGTCGCGCTTCGACGCCGAGGGGACCATGACCTTCGACTCGCCCGAGGCGCTCGACGCCGTCGGCAAGCCGTGGAAGGTGAGCAACTACTCGGAGAGCGACGCCGGTGTCCTCGACCTCATGGAGGCGACCAAGCAGTCGTCCAACACCTTCTTCGCACAGCTGATGCTCGAGATCGGTCCTCAGAGCGTCGCCGACCTCGCGGAGCAGCTCGGCATCGGAGGCGGCGAGCAACTCGCGCCGAACGCCTCGATGGTGCTCGGCACGACCTCGGCGTCGCCCCTGGAGATGGCCGGGATGTACTCGACGTTCGCCAACCGCGGCGTCTACAAGGCACCCGAGATCGTCACCCGGGTCGAGCGGGTGGACCAGGAGGGCACTCCGACCGTCGCCTACGAGCGCCAGGTCACCCAGCGCCAGGTGCTGTCGCCCGAGCAGGCCGACCTCGTCACCCACGCCCTCCAGGGCCCGCTCGAGGACGGTGGCACCGGTCACCGTGCCAACCTCGGCAAGCCGGCCGCCGGCAAGACCGGGACCGCCCAGCACAACTGGGATGCGTGGTTCGCCGGCTACGTCCCCAAGCTCACGGCGGTCGTCTGGATGGGCTATCCGCAGGGCAGCATCCCGATGGAGAACATCGAGGGCTTCTCGACGGTCACCGGCGGCTCGCTCCCCGCCGAGATCTGGCGGCGGTTCATGGAGGTGGCGACCGCCAGCACCAGCGACCCGTTCGTCGAGCCGACGCGGGAGCAGATCGCCGCCGGAACCGTCATCAACGAGGGCGAGCTGTACACGGCTGATGAGACCACGACCACCCAGCCGCAGATGCCGTTCCCCTTCCCGAAGCCCGGCGGTGGCGGCGGCGGCGGTGGTCGGCAGACCACGACCAGCGTCCCCGACACGACCACGTCGATCGAGATCACCGTGCCGACCCTGACCGTTCCGACCATCACCCAGCCCGGCGGCGGCGGCCCCGGCTGACGTCGCGCGGACGCGTCAGTCGCCCAGCGGCTGGTGCGGGTACTGGGTCCGGCAGGGGAAGCACCAGCGCTCGACGTCGTCGAGCACGTCCACCTTCTCCTCGGTGTCCCAGGCGGCCGGCGTGACGTAGACCCGGTGCACGGCGGCCAGATCGTCGGCCGCTGCACCGCAGGAATCGCAGGTCCCGGTGCGAACCTCCGAGGCGTCGGAATGTCCTTCGGCCGGCATGGCGTTGAACCTAGCGGTCCCACTACGGTCCAGAGCACCGCCGGCAGCCATAGAGGCGCTGGACGGAGAAGGAGGGTTCAGTCCCCATGCGCACGCAGACCGTGCCCGCCATTCGTTCCTCGAAGGTGCGGAGCGGCAGCGCTCCGCTGGTCATGGTCACCGCCTACGACGCGCCGGGTGCCCGCCAGGCCCACGCCGCCGGCGTGGACCTCATCCTGGTCGGTGACACGCTGGCGATGGTCGTCCTCGGCCACGAGGACACGTTGCAGGTCTCGATCGACGACATCGCCCACCACGTCGGCGCGGTGGCCCGCGGGCTGGCCTCGTCCACGAGCGAGAACCCGCGCCCGCTGGTCGTCGGCGACCTGCCGTGGATGAGCTACCACACCACCACCGCCGACGCCGTCCGCAACGCCGCCACGCTGATCCTGGCGGGTGCCCAGACCGTCAAGCTCGAGGGCGGCCGCAAGCGGCTGCAGATGATCGAGGCGATCGTCGACGCGGAGATCCCGGTCATGGGCCACCTCGGGCTCACGCCCCAATCGGTGCACGCCGTCGGCGGGTTCAAGGTCCAGGCCCGCCAGCACGACGCCGCGCTGGAGCTCGTGCGCGACGCCAAGGCGCTGGCCGCCGCCGGCTGCTTCGCGATCGTGCTCGAGGCGGTGCCCGACGAGGTGGCGCGCATGGTGACGGCGTCGGTCGACGTTCCCACCATCGGCATCGGGGCCGGCCGCGACTGCGACGGCCAGGTGCTCGTGTACCACGACGTGCTGGGCATCGAGCAGAGCATCCGGCCGCGCTTCGTGCGCCGCTACGCCGAGCTGGGCGATGCGGCGGTTGACGCGCTCTCGGCGTACGCCGCCGACGTCCGCGCCGGGCGGTTCCCGGGGGACGCCGAGACGTACCACCTGTCGGCCGACGTGGCCGAGACCCTCAGCCTCTACGGATCCGCGACCCGGCCCTCCGAGTAGCCGCCGCCCGGCGGTCGCCGGATGGCAGGATGCGTCCTCGTGATCCGCCGCGCCCTGCTCGTCACCGTCGTGCTGGCCGCCACGACCCTCGCAGGGTGTGGCGACGACGACGACGGCGCCGGTGCGGAGTCGCCGTCGCCCGACGTGGCCGCACTGTCGGGTGACGCCCCGGCGGCGCAGGGTGCTGGCCTCGATGCGCCCCCCGGGCCCGCTGACCGAGTGGCGCTCGAAAGCTTCGACGTCGGCGACCTCGAGTTCGGGGAGGTGGCCATCGCCATCACGGGTCCCGACGGCGCGGTGGCCGGGTGGTGCGTGCTGGTCGCCGCGACCGCCGAGCAGCGCCAGCGGGGCCTGATGGAGGTCGCGGACCTCGGCGGCTACGCCGGGATGCTGTTCGTCTGGGACGCCGACTCGTCGTCGAGCTTCTACATGCGCAACACACCGACGCCGCTGTCGATCGCATGGTTCGACGCGGACGGCGCGCTGGTGTCGACCGCGGACATGGACCCCTGCCCCGACATCGAGGGGTGTCCGACCTACCCGTCGGGCGGGAGCTATCGCTTCGCGTTGGAGGTCCCCCAAGGCTCCCTCGCCGACGTGGGGGTGGTGGATGGCAGCAGCGTCGCGGTGGGCGGTTCCTGCGCCGATCGGGCCTAGTGGACTCTCGCCGCCGGCCGGGTCCCAAAATGTCACACCCCCTCGGCATGATCCCGAATGTGAGGAAATGCCCAGCCGGCCGCTACAGTCTCCGGGTTCCAATTCGACCCTGCTCCGCGCCGCGGGGCCCCGGCCATGCCGGGTCCGAAGGGAGGTGAGCGCTCGCGATGCGAGCCTACGAACTCATGGTCATCATCGACGCCGAGCTCGACGACGAGGTGATCGACGCCACCGTCAGGCGTATCGCCGATCTGCTCGGCCAACGAGGCGCCACCATCAAGCGTGAGGACCGCTGGGGGCGGCGGCGCTTCGCTTACGAGATCAACCACAAGGTCGAGGGCTACTACGTGGTCTTCGAGTTCGTGGGCGGCAGCGAGCTCGACCAGCTCGAGAGGGCGCTGCGACTCGCGGACGAGACCGTCCGCCACAAGGTCGTGCGCCTGCCCGACGCCGAGGCCGCCAGGCGTGGCCTCCTCGAGCAGGCTGCAAGCTGAGGAGGCAAGCAGTCATGTCGTCAAACGTCACCGTCGTGGGCAACCTGACCCGCGACCCCGAACTTCGTTTCACCCCCGCCGGGGCGCCCGTCACCACCTTCGGCGTGGCCGTCAACCGCCGCTGGCAGAACCGCGACAACCAGCAGTGGGAGGAGAGCACCTCGTTCTTCAACGTCACCTGCTGGCGTGACCTCGCCCAGAACGTGAGCGAGTCGCTCGAGAAGGGTGCCCGGGTGGTCGTCACGGGCCGGCTGGAGCAGCGGTCGTGGGAGACGCAGGACGGTGAGCGCCGCTCCGTCGTCGAGATCGTGGCCGACGAGGTCGGCCCGAGCCTGCGCTGGGCCACGGCCGACATCAAGCGCAACGAACGCCGCGAGGGCGGCAGCGACGGCTGGAGCGGCGGCGGGCAGGGTGGCCGCAGCGTGTCCAACGAGCCTGCCCCCGCTTCCGATCCCTCGGAGGAGCCATTCTGATGGCCAAGTCCAGGTCCAAGAACAAGGACAACGCCCGCAGGGCCAAGAAGAAGACCAGCATCCTCACCATCGAGGGGGTCGAGTACGTCGACTGGAAGGACGTGAACCTCCTCCGCCGATTCATGTCCGACCGATCGAAGGTGCGGGCGCGGCGGGTCACGGGCAACGACGCCCAGCAGCAGAAGGAAGTCGCCCGGGCGATCAAGAACGCCCGGGAGATGGCACTGCTGCCCTACGTCACGCGCATCACCCAGCAGCGGGGGCAGCGGGGCGACCGCGGCGATCGGGGAGACCGCGGCGATCGTGGCGACCGCGGTGATCGTGGCGACCGGGGCGATCGGGGTGACCGAGGCGATCGGGGTGACCGTGGTCCCCGTGGCGACCGCGGACCCCGCGATGATCGGACGCCGCGCGACGAGGCGGCCGCAACCCCGGGCGAGGCCGCCATCGAGGGCAACGGCGAGGTGCCGCCCGACGCGCCGACGGCTGAGGAGCTGTGATGCGGGTCATCCTCCGCGCCGACGTGTCCGACCTCGGGAAGCGAGGCGACATCCTCGATGTGACCGATGGGTTCGCGCGCAACTACCTCGTCCCCAAGGGCCTTGCGATGAAGGCGACGGCGGGGGCCGAGAGCCAGGCGGCGAGCATGCGCCGGGCGCGCGACCTGCGCGACGCCCAGGACCGAGCCGCCGCCGAAGAGGTGGCCACAACCCTCGTTCCCCGGGTGTTCACGATCCCGGCCCGGGCCGGCACCGAGGGTCGGCTCTTCGGCTCGGTCACGACGGCCGACATCGCCGCGGCGATCGAGTCGCAGGCCAACGTGCGCATCGACCGCCGCAAGCTCGTGCTGGGTGAGCCCATCAAGACGCTGGGCACGCACACGGTGCCGGTCAAGCTCCACGCGGACGTCGAGTTCCCCGTCACGGTCGACGTAGTCGGCGAGTGAACCGGCTGGGTCGGGTGGGTCCGGATGGCCGACCTACCCGGCGTCACCGGCCGGCGCCGTGTCAGAGCGGCTTCCACGCCCGTCTCACGGTTTTCACACCGTGCCCACAGTTTCCACAGGACACCCGCACCCAGGTCGGCGTTTCGCTGCGGGACGCGGCGGCGTGTCATACGGAAAGTGACGGACACCGCGGTTGGTCCCCAGATCGGCCGCGGTCATCCACAGGAAGTCCACCGGGTTTTCCGTCTAGCTAGCCACAGGCCACGTCGGGAAAGGTGACGTAGCCATGGCCGACGACGTCACCTCCCCCCGGCGGCCCCGAGGCAGCCGCATCCCTCCCCACGACCTCACGGCCGAGGAGTCGCTGCTCGGTGCAATGATGCTCGAGCCCGAGGCGATCGCGGCGGCCGCCGGTGTGGTGCGGGCCGACGACTTCTACAAGCCCGCGCACTCGCACATCTTCGACGCCGTCCATGCCCTCTACGCCGCGGGCCAGCCGGTCGATCCCGTCACCGTGGCCGACGAGCTCCGCCGCAACGGCCTGCTGGAGACGGTCGGGGGACATCAGGTCCTGGTCGACGTCATGGCGTCCACACCGGCCACCACCAACGCCGCCGGGTACGCGCGCATCGTCGAGGAGCATGCGCTGCTCCGACGGCTGATCGGCGTCGCCGGCGAGATCGCCGAGATCGGCTACTCGGTGCCCGAGGACGTCACCAAGGCCCTCGATCGCGCCGAAGCGATGGTCTACGACGTCAACCAGCGGCGCGTGACCGACTCGACCTCCAAGATCGAGGACCTGCTCGGCCTCAACCTCGACCGGCTGGAGCAGCTGTACGGTCGGGGCGACGCCATCACCGGGGTGCCGACCGGCTACGTCGACCTCGACGAGCTGCTGTCGGGCCTTCAGCCGAGCAACCTCGTGGTCGTCGGCGCCCGGCCATCGATGGGCAAGTGCGTCGCCTGGGACACGCCCATCGTCGACCCGGCCACCGGCGAGCTGACCACCGCCGCCGACATGCACCGGGCCGGCGTCGCCGGACGTCCGGTGTCGGTCCTGGCGCTGGTCGACGGCGGCGACGAGCTGCGCCCGGTCCGACCCGACGCGTTCGTCGACGACGGGCACAAGCCCGTCTACCGCGTGCGGACACGCTCGGGCAGGGAGGTCCGCACCACCGCCAGCCACCCGTTCCTCACCCCCAGTGGGTGGCGCCCCCTGGCCGACCTGGCGACGGGCCAGCCCGTCGGGGTCCCGTCGGCGATCCCGGCCTTCGGCCGCGACAGCCTGCCCATCGACGAGGTCCTGATGCTCGCCCACCTGGTGGTGGCGCCCGGCTGTGACGAGTCAGGTCCGCGGCTGTGGACCGACAACCCCGAGGTGGCCGCAGACATCGAGCACCGGGGGGCCGGCTACGGCGTCCGGATCATCGACCGCACGCTTCCCGGCGGCACCCGCACGTGGGACGTGGCGCCGAGCGGTGCTGTCGCCGAACTCGCCGACCGCCACGGCATCGCCGGGCCGCCAGCCGAGCGTCGGGTGCCGCGGGCCGTGTTCCGGCTGCCGCGCAGCCAGCTGGCCCCGTTCCTCAACCGGGCGCTGGGCGCGGTCGTCGCCGTGTGGCACCCGGCCGGCAACGAGTCCGGCCGCGTGGTCGCGACCCTGCGCAGCGCCGGACTGGCACACGACCTGCAGCACCTGCTCCTGCGGTTCGGCATCGGCGCCTCGGTGTGCTCCCCGGTCGTCGCCGTCGACGACGCCACGTGGGTGGCCCGCGAGCTGGTGGTCGACGAGCCCCGGCAGATCGTCGCCCTGGCTCGGGAGATCGGTGTCCTCGGCCACGAAGCCGAGCTCGGGGCGGTCGTGGCCCACGCTCGCAGCCTCGTCGAGGGCCACCACCGGGAGCGTCCCGAGCTGGTGTCGGTCGGGGTTGCGGGGGTGCCGGCGCCTACGGTCGGCCCGAGGCCCGGCCCGGGCGCCGCGCCACCGGCTGATCCCCCGGCCTTCGACGGCCGCGCCGTGACCTGGGACGAGATCGCCGCGATCGACTACGAGGGCAACGAGCAGGTCTACGACCTGACGATCCCCGAGTGGCACAACTTCGTGGCGGCCGACGTGTTCGTGCACAACACGTCCTTCGCCCTCGGCATGGCGGCGCACGCGGCGTTGTACGCCAACCAGCCGGCGCTGGTGTTCAGCCTCGAGATGGGCAGCCTCGAGCTGTCGCAGCGCCTGCTGTGCGGCGAGGCCCGCATCGACTCGGCGCGGGTGCGCACCGGGCGCCTGAGCGAGGACGACTGGAGCCGCATCAGCCAGGCCATCGGCCGCCTGGCCTCGGCGCCCATCTGGATCGACGACAACCCCAACCTCACGGTCATGGAGATCCGGGCGAAGGCCCGCCGGCTCAAGAGCCAGGTCGGCAACCTCGGCATGGTCGTCGTCGACTACCTCCAGCTCATGTCGGGTCGGACGAGGGCCGAGAACCGCCAGGTCGAGGTGTCCGAGATCAGCCGCGGCCTCAAGATCCTGGCGCGTGAGCTCGAGTGCCCGGTGGTGGCGCTGTCCCAACTCTCCCGCCAGCTGGAGCTGCGGTCCGACAAGCGCCCGATGCTGGCCGACCTACGTGAAAGTGGCTGCGTCACCGGCGACACGAGGGTGCTGCGGTCCGACACTGGCGCGGAGGTCACGATCCGCGAGCTGGCCGACAGCGGTGAACGCGACATCCCCGTCTGGTCGCTCGACACCGACCTGCGGATGGTTCCCGCGACCATGACCCACGCCTTTCCTACCGGGGTGAAAGAGGTGTTCGAGTTGCGGCTCGGCTCGGGTCGCAGGGTCACGGCGAGTGCCAACCACCCGTTCCTCACCGTGGACGGGTGGCTGCGCCTCGACGAGCTGACGGTGGGGAGCCGGATCGCCGTGCCGCGTGCCATCCCGGAGCCCAAGGACGCGCAGGAGTGGCCCCAGCACGAGGTCGTGTTGCTGGCCCACCTGATCGGTGATGGGTGTGTCGCACCCCGGCAGCCGATCCACTACACGAGTGCCGATTCGGTTTGCCTCGCCGCTGTGGAAGGGGCCGCTCGACGGTTCGGCATCGAGCCGCGACGTGTCGGGCAGGGCAATTGGACCCATGTCTATCTGCCTTCGCCGGTGAAGCTCGCGCGAGGCCGTCGCAATCCGATAGCCGCCTGGCTCGATCAATGGGGTCTCTACGGCAAGCGCAGTCACGAGAAGTTCGTGCCGGCGCCGGTGTTTGGCCTCACAGACGACCAGATCGGGCTGTTCGTTCGTCACCTTTGGGCAACCGATGGCTCAATCGGACTGTACAAGGGGCGCCGTTTCGGCCTTCGCCCTCGTATCTACATCGCAACATCGAGCCGTAGACTGGCTGATGATGTGCAGCGGCTCCTACTGCGGCTGTCGATTCAAAGCCGAATCAGTCCAGTGCGCTCTCGCCGTTACCGACCATGGTGGAGTGTCGATATCGTAGGTTCAGACAACATGCGGCGCTTTGTTTCAAAGGTCGGCGTGTTCGGCCAGCGATCTTCGAACGTAGCGTCTGTCTCAGCCTGGCTCGATGATGTGACTCGATCGAGCTATCGGGATTCACTCCCCCCGGCAGTGCTGAGAAACGTCAGACGTGCGCAGCTCGACGCCGGCCTGTCGGCAGCGGAGTTGGCGCGGCGGGCGGGAATGGGAGGCCATCGGCTCTATGTCTCGCCATTGAGCCGCGAACGCCTCCAAGCAATCAGCGTCGTGTTGGAAGACGATCAACTCACGCGGCTGGCGCATTCGGATGTCGCTTGGGACGAGGTCTTGTGCATTAAGTCACTGGGTAACGCACCAGTATTTGACGCTACCGTAAAAGAAACACATAATTTCATCGCGAATGCAATCGTCGTGGAGAATAGCATTGAACAGGACGCCGACGTCGTGATGTTCATCTATCGCGACGACGTGTACCACCCGGACTCCCCGGATCGCGGACAGGCCGAGATCATCGTGTCGAAGCACCGCAACG
>Ga0081455_10000023_pt1 | contig 39967 bp, 36 predicted proteins | sample TabmetS3T2R1_FD_70207 | JGI IMG/M metagenome (GOLD analysis project Ga0081455, IMG submission 70207) | Tabebuia heterophylla rhizosphere microbial communities from the University of Puerto Rico - S3T2R1 | ecosystem: Host-associated > Plants > Roots > Rhizosphere ... | reverse complement strand
GGGACCAGATGAACCCCCGTCACGCCTCTGGTGTTCTGCGCCGTCAGCGACGTGAGAACCGCCATGCCGTAGGCGCCGAGCGCGCCGAACGTCTTGAGGTCGGCCTGGACGCCCGCGCCCCCGCTCGGGTCGCTGCCCGCGATCGACAGGACTCGCGGCTTCGAGACCTCCGGCGACACCCCCGCAGACTACGACAGCGTCCGACCGACCCGTTCATCTAGCGTTTCCCAGATGCCCGGCACGGATCGACCGAAGTGTCCGATTCGTGCACGCGACTCACTGGAATTGCCTATTGCGCTCACAGCTTCCGGCATGATTTCCTCTCCGCCGAAGAGGAGCGGGGTCTCCTCAGAATCGGGGATTCTCATGCGCCGGGGACTGTCAGATTGTTTGTGTAAGTAGTCGTGACGGTCATTGGTTGATTGCCTCAGTGATCCGGTCTGGGTAGTGGGTGCTGAGGGTGTTCAGGATGTGTTTCCAGCCGTTGATCTTCCCGGTCATGTTCGCCCGGTTGGTTCGCCGCTGGGTGGCGACGAGGTAGAGCACTTTTCAGGGCGGCTTGTTCGTTCGGGAAGTGCCCGCGATGCCTGACGGCCCGGCGGAACCGGGCGTTCAAACTTTCGATCGCGTTCGTGGTGTAGACGATATGGCGTAGCTCGGTCGGGAACGCCAGGAACGGCACGAACTCCTCCCAGGCGTTCTCCCACGAGCTGATCATCGCCGGATAGATATCTCGCCAGGTTTCGACAAAGTCAGCGAACAGCGCCTCGGCCGCCGGCACGGTCGGCGCGGTGTAGATCTGACGCATCGCCTTCGTCACCTGCGCCCAGTGCTTCTTCGACGCATAGCGCAAGCTGTTACGAACCATGTGCACCACGCACGTTTGCACGGTGGCTTGCGGCCAGGTCACCCGGATCGCGTCCGGCAGACCTTTCAGGCCGTCGCAGCACACGATCAGCGCGTCGCCGATACCGCGGTTGCGTAGTTCGGTGAGCATCGTCATCCACTGCTTCGCGCCTTCACCGCCTGTCGGTCCGAGCCAGAGGCCGAGCACGTCCCGTTCCCCATCGAGGTTCACCCCGATCGCCACGTAGACGGGCCGGTTAGCGACCTGCGAGTCCCGAACCTTGATCACGATCGCGTCGGTCAACAACACCGGGTAGAGCCGATCCAGCGGCCTGTTCTGCCACGCGATCATGTCCTCGACGATCCGGTCTGTGATCTTCGAGATCGTCTCCCTGGAGATCTGGGTGTCGTAGATCTCGGCGAGGTGGGACTGAATGTCCCCGGTCGTAAGCCCTTTCGCGTAAAGGGAAATCACGTTCCCGGCCAGCCCGTCCAGCTGCCGTTGGTACTTCGGGACCGTGACCGGATCGAACGTTCCCGACCGGTCCCGCGGCACCGTCACCTCGACCTGACCGATCTCCGTCGTAACGGTCTTCGGGTAAGAGCCGTTCCGGCTGTTCCCCGACCCGTGACCAGCCCGATCATGCGGCGGATACCCGAGATGATCTTCCATCTCGACCTCGAGACCAGCCTGCAACACCTGCCGCACCAGACCGGTCAGCAAGCCACCCTCGCCGGTCAGCTCTACTCCATCCGCGCGGGCCCGAGCGACCAGCGCTTCGACCCAATCCCGCATCGCCAACTCGTCATCCGAGCCAGCCGAACGACGCGCCCGGCGCGCCGGAACCAGCACACCTTCCCCGCCATCACGTGCCATCGTCATGAGCATGATCCTGTTCCGCCCCGGCCGCTAGACCGAGGACATCAGGCCACGCCACTTACACAAAGTTCCTGACAGTCCCGGGGCTGGCGAGTTCGTAATGGCTGCGCGAGCTGCTCGCGCGCTAGAAGCCATTAGAACATACGAAGGCGCATCCGTTACTTTGCGGGGCGCTACGCTCGCTGCACGAGCTGGACGCGCGCGAGTTGCGATCGAGACACCCGCGGGGCGGTACAAGTACGATCTCATCGGTAAGGCGCACGGTGGGGTTCCGACTCCTCATTACAGATTTCAGCCCCGCAATCCGCGGAGCCCGAACGGCTGGGGTAAGACTGGCCGTCAGGCCTTTCCAATGACCCAATCGGACCTGCGTATTGTCAGTCGTTACCTAGGGTGATTTTCAAGGAAGGATCACATGCATACGACAACCTTCGAAGGATGTGAGGATTGGCCTATTGACGACGACATCGTCGAGTTTGTTGTCGACGGCGTACGCTTCGATCTCCATAATCGAGCAGATCTTGTCGAGTTCGCACTTAATCGCCATAACGCCATGAGACTTACCTTCAACGCTTCTCCGGTCATCTTCGACAAAGAAGCAATTCCACAAGTCCTAGACGTCGAGTTCACTGGTGTCGCAGACCTCGACCTTCGGTTCAGTCTCACCAATGATCGTCAGCCCGACCTATTCGAGAGCTTTGAATACGACGGCATCAATGCATTTCGCATCATTGCGGATCTAGTTGAGGCGTCTTTTACTGCGAATCGTGTTTCTATTGAGACTCGAACTCCAGATGATCGCGAAGATTGAGCCCTCCCATTTGCAGAGCAACTCGAAGCACGACGCCGCCGGCCGTCTGACCACGGCGACCCTGGCCGGGGCGGGTTCGCGTCCGGCTGTTGCCTACGCCTACGGCTACACCGCCGCCGGCGGGTGTGGTGCAGACACGGGGGCCGGAATGGACTCGGCGCGAGTCACCCAGACCGTCACGGTCGGCGCCGGGACCCCGGCGGTCACGACGTCGTGCACGGACTACGCGTCGCGGCTCACCTCCGCTTCGGGTGCGAACGCGTTGTCGTCGGTGACCTACAACGGGCACGGTGATGCGACCGTGATGGGCGCGCAGACGATCACCTACGCCGCGGATGACCGGGTGACCGCGGTGAACAACAATGCGGGCGGGGTCAACCAGACCGTCACCTACACCCTCGACGCGCAAGACCGGCTCATCAACCGGGTCGCCTCCGGCACCGGCACCGGGGCGGAAAACTCGATCAATGGGAGGTGGTCCGACGCAGCTGCCGCAGGCCTAGGCGCAGGTTTCGAACGAGGCTTCGGAAAACTCGCCGCAAAGGGGGCGGGTTCCCTCGGGCGTTCCACTCGTCACGCACGAAACGTCGGCCGAGTTCTGAAGACATCAGCCTGGGCGCATGGGAATGTCGCCGGATACGTTGCCAACTACTCCCTGACAGGAGCGACCGGTCTTTGGTGATAACTCAACGTACTAAGTGGCTCAGCGACCCGTCTGTTCTCGTGCCGTCTCACCTAGGAGTCGGTCTTACTCTATTTCTTATTATTTGGCTTGCCGGGAAGTGGAGCTTAGTATCATTCTTCATCAGCTTCGCGGCATCAATAATTCTCTTAGGCGGCTTGGGCCTAATAACCTATTTGTTTCGCCGGGGGAACGGTTTCGAACTGCGAGACGACGGGATTCGAGTTATGCATCACTGGAACTTCACCGATGTCGGTTGGGCGGACATAAAGTTGATTGTCTTTTACAGCGGACCGCCCCACCCCTTCTTGGTCCAACCACTCGCAGTCTATGCCCCACACCTAGATATCGAACATGTAAGCCTAGGCCGGATGAGTTCGAAGGAAATTCTTCTAACGGCTAAAGCCCGCGATCATGCGGAGTCCATGCTGCGTGCCATTGCGGAAAGGCATCGGCTTCATCTTGAGATAAGATCATGTCCCGTTGCCTACGCCTATGGCTATGCCCCCGCTTGGCGATGAAGTCATCGAGTTCGGCGGGTACGACCAGAAGACGCCCGGCCGCGAGACCTGCGGTCGCCTACTCGTATTCGGCTACCGGCGGGCAGGAGCAGACGAGGTTCCGGTCGCCGTACGCACCGTCGATGCGCCGTACCGGAGGCCAGTATTTGTTCCCCGACTGCCCGGGCACCGGGAACACCGCGACCTCACGCGAGTAGGCATGATTCCACTCTGCGGCAAGCATTTTCGCGGTGTGCGGCGCGCCGACCAGCGGGTTGTCGTCCTTCGGCCAGACACCGTCTTGCACCTGCCCGATCTCGCCACGGATCGCGATCATCGCGTCGCAGAACCGGTCGAGCTCGGCCAGGTCCTCGCTTTCGGTCGGCTCGATCATCAAGGTCCCGGCGACCGGAAAGCTCATCGTCGGGGCGTGAAAACCGTAGTCCGCCAGGCGTTTCGCGACGTCGTCGACGCTGATCCCGGACGAACGGGCCAGCGGCCGCAGGTCGAGGATGCACTCGTGGGCGACCAGGCCCCGCTCCCCCGTGTACAGAACGGGAAAGTGCGGTCCGAGCCGGGCGGCGACGTAGTTCGCGGCCAAGATCGCGCACTCGGTCGCCAGCTTCAGACCGTCCGGACCCATCAGCCGGATGTACGCCCACGGGATCGGCAGAATGCCGGCACTGCCGAACGGCGCCGCCGAAACAGCACCCACCCCGGCGTCGCCTTCGGCGAGACCTTCGCGGGGCGTCAGCACCGGGTGGTTCGGCAGGTACGGGGCAAGATGCGCCCGAACGGCGACCGGCCCGATCCCGGGACCGCCTCCGCCGTGCGGGATGCAGAACGTCTTGTGCAGATTGAGGTGGCTGACGTCCGCGCCGAACCGGCCCGGACGCGCCAGGCCGACGAGCGCGTTCAGATTCGCCCCGTCCAAATAGACCTGGCCGCCGGCGTCGTGCACCATCGCGCAGATCTCCCCCACCGTCGTCTCGTAGACGCCGTGGGTGCTCGGGTAGGTGATCATCAACGCCGACAGGTCCTCGGCATGGGCTTCGATCTTGCTCTTCAGATCGAGCAGGTCGACGTTGCCGTCGCCGTCGCAGGCGACGACGACGACGCGCATACCGGCCATCACCGCGCTGGCCGCGTTCGTGCCGTGCGCGCTCGCCGGGATCAGGCAGACGTCCCGCGCCTCCTGCCCGCGGGAACGATGCCACGCCCGCACCGCCAGCAGACCGGCGAACTCGCCCTGCGAGCCGGCGTTGGGTTGCAGGCTCACCGCGTCGTAGCCGGTCACTTCGGCGAGCCAGCGTTCGAGGTCACGGATCAACGACAGGTACCCGGTCGCCTGGTCGACCGGGGCGAACGGGTGGATGCCGGCGAAGCCGGGCAGCGTGACCGGTTCCATCTCGGTGGTCGCGTTGAGCTTCATGGTGCACGAGCCGAGCGGGATCATGCCGCGGTCGAGCGCGAAGTCCTTGTCCGCCAGCGTCTTCAAGTACCGCAGCAGCGCGGTTTCGCTGCGATGGGCGTGGAACACCGGGTGGGTGAGGTAGGCATCGACTCGGTTCAGCCCGGGCGGGATCGGCCACCGGGCGTCGACCTCCGCCGCGAACATGGCCCGCTGCTCGTCGGACACCACCACGCCGAAGGCGCCCCACACCGCCTCGAGAACCGCGGGGGTGGTCGTCTCGTCGAACGCGATGCCGAGGCGATCTCCGTCGACCCGTCGCAGGTTGATCCCGCGCTCCCTCGCCGCGACGAGCACCGCGTCCGCCCGGCCGGGTACGGCGACGACGATCGTGTCGAAGAACGCCGGGGTCAGCACCTCGACACCGCCGTCGGCCAGCCCCGAGGCGAGGACACCGGCCAGCCGACGTGTCCTCGTCGCGATGGCCGCCAGGCCTTCCGGACCGTGCCACACCGCGTACATCCCGGCCATGACCGCCAGCAGGACCTGCGCGGTGCAGATGTTGCTGGTCGCCTTCTCCCGGCGGATGTGCTGTTCGCGGGTCTGCAGCGCCAGGCGGTACGCCGGCGCCCCGTCGGCGTCGACGCTGACGCCGACCAGGCGGCCCGGCAGGCCGCGTTCGAGTCCGGACCGAACGGCGAGCCAACCAGCGTGCGGCCCCCCGTAGCCCATGGTGACGCCGAACCGCTGCGCCGAACCGACCGCTATGTCGGCGCCCAGCTCGCCCGGGGAGGTCAGGATCGTCAAGGCGAGCAGGTCGCTGGCCACGACGACGATCGCCCCCTGCGCGTGCGCCGCGGCGATGACATCCCGCGGGTCGCGCACCTCACCGCCGCTGCCCGGATACGACAGCAGCACCCCGAACACCGGTCTGTTCGGCAGCGGAGAGGCAGCGTCTTGCACGACGAGTTCGATGCCGAGCGGCTCCGCGCGCGTCCGCAGCACGGCCAATGTCTGCGGGTGGGTGTCGACATCGACGACGAACACCGCGTCGGCGGCCGCCCGAGCCTGCCGGTGCGCCAACGCCATGGCTTCGGCCGCCGCCGTCGCCTCGTCCAGCAGGCTGGCGCCGGCCGTCGCGAGCCCGGTCAAGTCGGTGATCATCGTCTGGAAGTTGAGCAGTGCCTCGAGCCGGCCTTGGCTGATCTCCGGCTGGTAGGGCGTGTACGCCGTGTACCAGGAGGGGTTCTCCAGCACGTTGCGCCGGATCACCGGCGGCGTGTGCGTTCCGTAGTAACCCTGGCCGATCAACGACGTGAGGGCCTCGTTACGGCCGGCCAGGTCGTGCAGCGCCGCGGCGACAGTCGGTTCGTCCTCGGCGGCCGGAAGGTCGAGCGTCCCGTCGAACCGGATCCGCGACGGGACCGCGGCGGACACGAGCTCGTCGAGGCTGTCGTAGCCGACCACGTCCAGCATGCGGCGCCGCGCGGCGGCGGTGAGTCCGATGTGGCGGTCTACAAAACCGGTGCTGAAACCAGAGGCGGAACCGGTCTGGGCGGGACGTGTTACGGGCATGACACTCCGGATCTCGAAGCTGGATGGCTGACGCTCGGCGAACGACGGGTAGCCACCGACGTCGCCGTTCGGCGGCGGCCGGCGCTCTCCCCTCTGTCGCTGCACCTGAGAGCTTCGCCGGCCATCCGGCCGGCTTGCACCATCGGTGGGACCGGACGGACCGGTCCTCTTTCCAGAGTCACCTCGCCCGCCCGGTCGGGGGGCCTGAGAGATTCCGGGGAGGATTGCTCCTTCGGCGCCGCACACCGATCGTCGCCGATCGATGAGCGGACTCTCCCGTGCGGGGTCTTCGGTGCCCGCAAGCGTAACCTGCGAGTCGCTTGAACTGGAAGGAATCAGGCGGTGTTACGGCGCCGCCTACGCGCCGCCAGCTCGTCGGCGGCGGCGGCGTGGTCGGCACGCTCGCTCGGCAGCTCGGCGAGCTGCCCTTCCATCTCGCGCACCACCCGGCCGACCGCGATCCCGAAGACCGCCTGCCCCCCGGCGAGCAGGTCGATGATCTCGTCCTGCGAGGTGCACTCGTAGACGGACGAGCCGTCCGAGAGCAACGTGATCTGGGCCAGGTCCTCGATCCCGCGAGCACGGACGAGATCGATCGCGATCCGGATGTTGTGCAGCGAAACCCCGGTGTCCAGCAGGCGCTTCACGACCTTGAGGACCAGGACGTCCCGGAACGAGTAGAGCCGCTGGCTGCCCGAACCTTGCGCTCCCCGCACACTCGGAACCACCAACCCGGTCCGCGCCCAGTAGTCGAGCTGGCGATAGGTGATGCCGGCCGCGGCACACGCGGTGGGACCGCGATAGCCGACGTCGTCCGGGGGGAAGTCGGGCTGCTCGTCGCCGAACAGGACGGCTTGCTTTCCCTGGGCCAGCTCGCCGCCGGCAATCGCGCCGTCGCCGGCCCCGGTCTGCTGACCGGCGCCCTCACCGGCATCCGAACCCGGGTCCGCACCGGAGTTGCCCTGCCTCACTGGTCCTCCCAGTCCGCGGCGAGGATCGCCGCCCGTCGGCTTCCCGTCGACCCGGCCGAGACGAACCCTGCGGCCGGCGGATAAGCCCGATTTCGAAAGTAGGGACGGGGCTCAGACGGGTCAACGACCCCTCATCGGCGTGTTATAACCGTCGAGTTGAACTCAAGGTTTAGGTTACTTGAGACTTTAAGATCCGGTGTCGAAGTCATCCGGCGAGATGGTGTCGAGGAATTCGCGGAACTTCTCGACCTCGTTCTCCTGCTCGTCGGGTACCACGATCCCGGCGGCGTCCAGGACGTCGTCGGCGCAGAACACCGGCGTACCCGTCCGCATCGCCAACGCGATCGCGTCCGACGGCCGAGCCGACACCTCGATCCCGCCGTCGAAAATCAGGTTGGCGAAGTAGATGTCGTCCTGCCACTCGGTGATCTGGACCTGCCGTAACGGCCGGTCCAGCGCCGCGAGCACGTCACGGAACAGGTCGTGGGTCATCGGCCGGGCTGTCGCCACCCCTTGCTGCGCGAACGCGATCGCCGTCGCTTCGACGGCTCCGATCCAGATCGGCAGATACCGCTCGCCGTCGTTCTCCTTGAGCAGGACGATCGGCTGACTCGCGGGCAGCTCGACCCGGACGCCGACGATGGTCACCTCGCGCACTCCGGCAGCGTACCTCCGTCGGGAGGACGAAATGTCTCCGACTAGCGGGCGAGCGTCGGGCCGAGCCCGGCTTTCACCAGCGCCGCGTGCAAGGCTACCGACATCGCGGCCAGTTCCCGCGCGGTCTGCTCGGCCCGGACCCGAGCCTCCGGGCTCTTCTGCCCCAGCATCGGGCTGATCACCTGCTCGACGAGCCCAACTTCGCGCTCGGCGGCCGTCTTGAACGCTCGCAAGTGCCGAGCCTCGATGCCGAACTGCGCCATCGCGCCGACCGTCTTCGCGATCACCAGCGCGGTGCCGTCGAAGTAGCCCCCACCCTTGTTCGCGATCAGCCCGAACTGCTCGAGCGCGCTCAACTGCTCCTCGGTGATCTCCGCGGTGCTGATCAGCTCGGCCCGGGAGAGCCGCAACTCCGTCGCGTCAGGGGCGAACTGCTCGGCGCCGGGCAACCCCTCGACAGCTGCGAGCGGGCGCGGGACGGTCGGAGCTGCCTCCCGCGAGGAGGCCGGCTGCAGGCCCCTGTCCAGCGCAGCCAGGTTGTCCTTGATGACGCGCAGCGGCAAGTAGTGATCCCGCTGAGCGGTGAGCACATAGGTCAGCCGGGCGAGATCCTCGCGGCTGAACTTCCGGTACCCCGAGGGAGTCCGCTCCGGTTCGACGAGTCCCTCGGACTCGAGGAAGCGGATCTTCGAGATCGTGACCTCGGGAAAATCCACCCGCAACGCGGTGAGAACCCGTCCGATGCTCATGTACGAACGCCCGCGGCCGACGCCGGACGCGGGGCCCGTCGCCTCGCTTCCGGCCGCACTGCGCACCGAAACGCTCATCCGCGCCCCGAGATTATGCGGAGTCCGCGTCGACGGCCGGGCCGAGCAGCAGCACCAGCCGGAACTTGCCCACCTGTACTTCGTCCCCGCCGGCGAGATCGACCTTGTCGATCCGCTCCCGGTTGACGTACGTGCCGTTGAGGCTCCCGACGTCGCGGACCGAGAAGGTGTTGCCTTCCCGACGGAACTCGGCGTGCCGGCGGGACACCGTGACGTCGTCGAGGAAGATGTCGCTGTCCGGATGGCGGCCCGCGGTCGTCACCGGAGCGTCGAGCAGGAACCGGCTACCGGCGTTCGGGCCCCGGCGGACCACGAGAAGGCCGGCCCCCGGCGGCAAACCGTGCGCGGCCTCCGCCCCGGGATCGACCTCCGCGCCCTCGCCGAGATCCGGCGTCACTTCGTTCTCGCCGGTGTCGGTCACACCCAGGCCGCCCAGGTTCAGCGTCGACGTCGCGTTCGCATCGCCGGCCTCGGGAACCGGATCCCCCGGGCGCAGCAAAGCAGTGCCGCAGCGGGCGCAGAATCGCGCCTCGGGCTGGTTTTGCTGACCGCAACGAGTGCAGAACAAAGTACGAGCCTTTCTTGTCCCCGGCCATCGCGCGCGGCACGGCCCGGATCTCCGGTGATCCGTCCGGCCTGACCGATCACCGGATGGTGACGAGGCTATCGGTGCCCCAGATCAGTACGCAACACGCTTCCCACAGCCAGCCGCTTCGGGCGAACACCGGCTGAACGTGAGATCAAGAGTTATGCCTCTTCGGTCAACTTCTGATACGCGGTCGCGTCCAGCAGGTCGGCGTACGCCGCTGCGTCCACGCCGCTGATCTCCACCAGCCAACCCTCGCCGTACGGGTCGCTGTTGACGAGCTCGGGGGTCGCGGAGAGCTGCTCGTTGCGTGCCGACACGGTGCCGGCCAGCGGCGCGTAGATGTCGGACACGCTTTTCGTGCTCTCGACCTCACCGAACGCGGCGCCGGCGGCAACGGCCGAACCCAGGTCGGGCACGCTGACGTACACGATGTCGCCGAGCGCCTCCTGAGCGAAGTCGGTGATCCCGATCCGTGCGGTGTCACCGTCGAGGCTCGCCCATTCGTGATCGGAGGTGTAGCGCAGTTCCTCGGGAACCATCCGGACACCGGCCTTCCTTCGTCGACGACAGGGGCGGCGACGATTCGACGATCGCGCGGGGGGCCCGAGCGGTACGGCACCGGCCGGGAGGTGCCAGCGTAGCGGCCGCTCAGCGGCCCGCGTTCTCCACCACGGCTGTCCAACGTTCGAGCACCGTCGTGGCGTCGTCCACCGATCCGCTCTCGGCCCACAGGTGGGTCACCGCCTCGGACGGGTCGGGCAGGACCAGCACCCAGGCGCCGTCCGGTTCGACGACCCGCACCCCGTCGGTGGTGTCGAGCTCGCGGTCGCCCGCGTGTTCGACAACGAGGCGCATGACCATGCCCTTCGCCGCCCACGGCGTCGGAACCGAGCGCCGGAGCACCGATGCCTGGGGGATCCGCGCGTCGATCTGCGAGAGGGTCAGCTTCGCCCGGGCGACCAGGCCGAGCAACCGGACGAACGCCGCGATCCCGTCGAACGAGGCGGAGAACTCGGGAACGATGAACGCGCCCCGACCGTCGCCGGCGAAGACCACCGACTCGTCGCGGGCCGCCCGGGACAACTCGTCCGGCGATTGGGCGACCCAGCGGATCTCGGTGCCGTGGAACCGGGTCACGTCCTCCGCGACCCGGGTGGTCGTAACGGGCAGCGCGATCGAACCGCTCCGGCGTTCCGCCGCGACCAGGTCGAGCAGGACCAGCAGCGCCCGGTCGTCGTCGATCAACGACCCGGTCTCGTCGACGATCGAGAGCCGCTCCCCCACCGGATCGAACTTGACCCCGAACGCGGCCCGGGCCGCCGAGACCAGATCCCCCAGCCGTTCCAGATCCCGCATGTGCGCGGCGAGCGTCTCGGTGGGCCGGCTCTCGTCGAGGTTTCCGTTCACGGTGAGGACGTCGACGCCCAGACGTCCGAGCAGAGCCGGCAGGACGAGCGTGGCCGCGCCGTTCGTCGTGTCGACCACGACCTTCATCTCGGCTTCCCGGACCCCCGACACGTCGATCGTGGACGTCAGCTCCTGGACGTAGATGTCCATCGACCGGGCCGGGAACGTGAGATCGGCGATCTCTCCCGGGAACGCGCGCCGGAAGTCCTGCCGGCTGTAGACCCGTTCGAGTTTGCGCTGGGCGGCCGGCGAGAGGTCGGCGCCCTCCGCGTCGAGGAAGACGATGTCGATGCTCTGCGGATCGCCGGGGGTGGTCCGCAGCATCACCCCGCCCTCGGCCGGCGTCGTCGCCGTCTCGAACCGGGCGACCGGCGTGGGGGCGACCTCGAGGTCGCGGACGTTGATCGCACCCGCGGTCAGCGCTGAGATCACCGCCCGTTTCAACGCCCGGGCCCCTCGGGACACGTCACGCGAGGTGACCACGGTCGCACCCTTGCGCAGTGTCGTCGCGTACGCGCTGGCGAGCCGGACGACGTGCTCGGGCGTGATCTCCACGTTGACCAACCCGGAGATCCCGCGCGGCCCGAACAGTGCCCGCTGGCCCCGGGACTCCCAGATCACGCTGGTGTTGACCACCGCGCCGGCCTCGATGGTCTTGAACGGGTAGACCTTCACGCCGTGAGAGACGATCGCCTCCTCCTCGATGACGCATTCGTCCCCGACCACGGCGCCTTCGTCGATGCGGGCACCGCGCATGACATCGGTGTTCTTGCCGACCACACAGCCCCGCAGGTTGGTCTGGGCACCGACGAACACGTTGTCGTTGACGACCGCCCGGTGCAGGAACGCCCCGCCCTTCACGACGACGTTGCTGCCGAGCACCGTGTTCTCACGCAGCTGGGCACCGGCCTCGACCTTGGCGTAGTCGCCGACATAGACCGGGCCGGTGATGATCGCGTCGGGGTCGACGTCCGCGCCCTCGCCGACCCAGACGCCTGGCGACACCTCGAACCCGTCGATCTCGACGTCGACCTTGCGGTTGAGCACGTCGGCCTGAGCCTGCAGGTAGCTCTCGTGCGTCCCGACGTCCTCCCAATACCCGTCGGCGACGTAGCCGTAGAGCTTCGCCCCGGATTTCAGCAGCTTGGGGAAGACATCCTGGCTCCAGTCGACGGACACGCCGTCCGCCACGTGGTCGAGCACTTCCGGTTGCATCACGTAGATGCCGGTGTTCACCGTGTCCGAGAACACCTGCCCCCACGTCGGCTTCTCCAGGAACCGTTCGATCCGGCCCTCGTCGTCGGTGATGACGATGCCGAACTCGAGTGGGTCGGGCACGGACTTCAGGGCGACGGTGACCATCGCCGCCTTCTGCTGGTGGAACTCGATCAACGCGGTGAGGTCGATGTCGGTCAGCGCGTCACCACTGATCACGACGAACGGCTCGTCTTTGAGGACGGCCTCGGCGTTCTTGACGCTGCCCGCCGTGCCGAGCGGGGTCTCCTCGGTCGCGTACGACAGCGTCATGCCGAGCTCGTCGCCGTCGCCGAAGTAGTTGCGGATCAGCGCGGCGAGGAACTGGACGGTCACCACCGTCTCGGTGATGCCGTGCTTGCGCACCAGCCGCAGGACGTGCTCCATGATCGGCTTGTTGACGACCGGCAGCAGCGGCTTGGGCTGGTTGGCGGTCATCGGCCGCAGCCGAGTGCCCTCACCGCCGGCCATGACGACCGCCCTCACGAGACCACCTTCCGGGCGCGTATCAGGCGCCGTGTCTGATCCAGGTAGAGCACCGCCGCCCACCAGTAAAGAACGCTTCCCCAGAGCGTAAAAGCCCAACCGACCGGCCGGGCCGCGGTGGCCAGGCCATTGTCCCCGGAACCGAGCAGCAGCAGCGGAAACGCGTAGAGCAAGTTGAACGTCGCCGCCTTCCCCAGATAGTGCACGGGAAGCGCGAACTTGCCGAACCGCCGGGCAAGCACCGGCGTCACCACGCCCAGGAGCAACGCGTCACGGGCGAACAACGCCCCGGTGAGCCACCAGGGGATGATGTCGCGGATCGCCAACGCGACCAGCGTCGCGACGATGTAGAGGCGGTCGGCGAGCGGGTCGAGCGTCGCCCCCACCCGGCTCACCTGGTTCCAGGCCCGAGCGAGCTTTCCGTCGGCGTAGTCGGTCAGCCCGGACACCATCAGGATCACGAACGCCCAGCCGTCGGCGTGCGGCCCCAGGATCAAGTAGAGGAAGAGCGGAACCCCGGCGAGGCGTAACGCCGAGAGCAGGTTCGGGACCGTGGCGACGCGGTCGGTCGGGGCCCGCTCGGATCCCTCGGCGGCGTTCCGGCGGTCGGGGCTCTCCGCGACGGCGACGCCATCGTGGGGCACCACGTACTCCCCTCGTACCGATCGACTGCGCCGAGCGTACCGTTCTCTCGGCACGCTGACTGCTCCCGAGCCCGCTCCACCCAACTCGCGACCGGCGCCCTCGACATCCACGTCCGGCGTAGCGTTCGCAAGACCTTCGTCGCTCGACAGAAAGAAGGACACCGTTGCTCGCGACCGTGCTGAATGGCGTCCGAGAAGTCGCGCTCGAACAGGTAGCCGATCCGGTGATCCATCATCCGACCGACGCCGTCGTCACGGTGACCGCCGCGAGCATCTGCGGATCGGACCTGCATCAATACCGCGGAGACATCGCGGCGAGCTTTCCGAAGCGCATCGGCCACGAGTTCGTCGGCATCGTCGAGGAGGTGGGGTCGCAGGTCTCGACCGTGAAACGCGGGGACTTCGTCGTCGCAGCGTTCTCGGTCAGCGACGGCACCTGCGACAACTGCCGGAACGGCCTTCACTCTTCGTGCACGAGATCGACGTTCTGGGGACAGCCCGATGACAGCGGCGTGATCGCGGACGGCGGCCAGGGCCAGCACGTGCGGGTTCCCTTCGCCGACGGCACCTTGGTGCGCACCGAAGGCCACCCCGCTCGCTCGACGATCCCGCATCTGCTGGCGCTGACGGATCCGATGGTCACTGGACACCACGCGGCACGGACCGCCGGTGTTCACCCGGGATCGGTTGTCGTCGTGATCGGTGACGGTCCGGTCGGCCTGTGTGCCGTGATCGCGGCGCGCCGTCTCGGCGCGCAAAGGATCGTCGTCATGTCGCGGCACCCCGACCGGCAGCGGTTGGCCCGTGACTTCGGGGCGACCGACATCGTCGCCGATCGTGGCGACGACGGCGTCGCGCAGGTCGGCGACCTACTCGTCGGAGCCGGCTCCGACGCCGTTCTCGAATGCGTCGGCACCGAGGAAGCCTTCTTGCAGGCCGTCGGTTCGGCACGCCCCGGCGCCAGATTGGGCTGTGTGGGCATTCCCAGATTCCAGCTCGACGAGAAGGTCCTGTTCAAGCTCTTCCGGGACAACATCGGAGTGAACTTCGGCGTCGCCCAATCACGCGCCTACCTGCCCGAACTCCTCCCGGACGTCCTGGCCGGGAACATCGCGCCGGGTCGGATCTTCGACGCCTCGCTACCGCTCGCCGACGTGGCGAACGGATACCGTTTGATGGATGAGCGCTCGGCGATCAAAGTCCTGCTGACGCCGTAGCCGCTGAACGGTTCACCGGTGCTCGCGAGCGGAACCGAGGGTCCTGATGCCCCACCAGGCCTGTGCATTCTCCCGGTAGAGGCCCTGAGGCGGCGGCGTGACACGACCGTCCGAGCGGCCATTCGCAAGTTCGCCTTTCGCGGTCTGCGGATCCTCCGAGGAAACAGTGTAGATCGCGGCGTATCCGTAGTGCGCCTCGCCGAGGGAGACGTCGAATCGGTACAGCTCGGCATCCGAGAAGACGCCGAGCGAAAGGAGTTCGGGGATATGTTTCTCGGAGTACCACCGGAGGAATTCCTCTGAACGCCCCGGTCCCGGAGTCGTCAGGCCTAGCAATATGCTCTCGACAGAATTCACGAGCCCTCGCCTCACGAGCCTCGAATCCAGCAGAATTCCTCAGCCGGCGGACATCAACCGAGGTTGTACACGCGTGCCGCGTTGTCGTGGAGTAGCTTCCGTAGAAGCTCGTCCGGAAGCTTGCCGGCGAACGAGTCCTCGAGCACGACCCGTGGCGCGTCAGTATAGGAAGCCGGCCCAGGAGCGAGGCAGGTCGAATGCGGAAAGTCCGATTCGAACATCAAGTTGTCCGGGTACAGGTCCGCCAGCCGCTTGACGGTCTCGTCCTCGAACCAGAATGTCGCGTACATCTGCCGCCGGAAGTACTCGCTCGGCTTCAGCCGGCCCGGATGGCTTTCCTTGGCTCCGCTGTTGAGCCACTGCCAATCCAAGCCGTCGAGCAGATACGGGAGGTATCCGTAGCCTGACTCCACCGACACGAACCGGAGCTCGGGGAACTGGTCACAGATCCCGCAAAGGATGACCTCCATGATTGCGTTCGCGTTGGCCAACCAGCTTCGAACTACGCCCCGCACCCCCTCGATGGGGGTCGCCTTGAACCCGCTGCCCGGTTCGAGCGATTCGGCGAGCTCCTTGTCGATGGTTCCGACGGCGACATGGAAGTTGATGCTGAGGCCCGCGGCCTGCGCGGCACCGAAAACAGGGTTCCAGTACGGATCACCCAATACCGGAAGCCCGGCCTTCTCAGGAGCGCTCGAGAACAGCAGGCCCTTGTGGCCCATTTCCGCGCATCGCTCGATTTCGGCAACCGACGCGTCGGCATCCCAGAACGGAAGCATCGCAATCGGTATGTAACGCTGCGGCGCGACAGCCGTGAAATCGCTCAAGAAATCGTTGTAGGCCCTTACGCAGGCCACGTGGAAGTCTGGCGTGCCGACCCGGAGGAGGCCGCCTTGATAGAAGGCGAGAAGATTCGGGTAGAGCACCTGGGCCGAAATTCCGTGCTCGTCCATTTGAGTCAGCCGGGCCACCGGATCGAAGGACGCCGGATCGGCCTGTGACTGCACCCACGGATGGCTCTTGTAGGACAGCTCTTCCCATCCAGCCATTGCCATTCGCCAAGCCGACGCCACCGGATCGTCGCCGATGAGCCATACGTCTTCAGAAGAGCCGTCTGGACCGGTGTCGAGCTGAACCACACGAGGGGCAATGTCGTGCCATTTGGTCGGCAGTCGGGAGAGCCACAGATCGGGGGGCTCCGAGACGTGCGTATCCGTGTCGATAACCGGAATGCGATCTACCAACGCGACGACCGGCGTATCAGCCGAGTCGAGCACCGAGGAAGTGACCATATCCGGAACGTAACACTCGGTATCGTCGTCAACAAGAACTTGTAGCCACCTCGTGGACGCTTGTCACCGCTCAACCGAAGTAGAGGTCCAATCCGGTCCGATCGATCTCCCGTCGCGTCTCGGCAGCCGGGACCGCCTGTACGTAGGCGTCGACCGTGTCCTGATAGGTCACCGATTCCTCGTGCCCGATGAAGGGCGCGTCACTCCCCCACAGCAGACGGTCGGCGCCGACCTCGTTGACGAAGTAGGCGTCGAGTCGTCGCTCCCGCTCCCGCGCCGCGGCATAGTCGCTGGGAGTTCGATGCGAAGCCGCCTCGGCGAGCCGGTATCCGGCCGAAATCTTCACCCATGTGCGTCCCTTCTCGACCGACCGCAGGATCGGGGCGATTTGCGGAGCGCGTTCGAGCAGATCACGATCCGGATTCCCGAAATGGTCGACGACAATCTTGACACCGGACGCGTTCAGAACGGTGAGTGTCTCGTCGAGAAGATCGGCGTCCACGGCGATGTGTACGTGCCAGTCGAGGTCGCGTGCCCGGCGGAAGAGGATTCGATACTCGTCGGTGGTGATGTCGTCGACCTCGACGAAACTCCTCGCCGAACGGAATAGGCGTAGTCCTACGATTCCGGCCTCGGCCATCTCCCGCAGCTCGCCTCGGGGGATGGATGGTGGGACGTAGACGGTTCCGCGCAGCCGTCGGTTGGTAGCGACCGCGTCGACGACGTAGTCGTTGTAGTCGCCGGTGATACTCATTGCCGCGATAACCCCGAAATGGACACCGGAAGCATCCATGGCCCCCAGATAGTCCTCGGCCGTGAAACCGTAGTCCGGGCGGGACCAGGCCCTGGCCGTGAGCGGTACGTCGCGCGGAAAGATGTGCGCGTGTGCATCGACTAGGGGAGCCTCGATGTCACTGGCGCCGGCATGTGCCGAACGTTGGGAATACGGTCGGGCCGCCACCCCCGATTCTTCGATGGCGACACCCGCCTGCCGCGATTTATTGGCTGGGTCCGCAGACGGGTTGTGGGTCGCTCTCGAGTTTCTGGTTGCGGACGTGCGCGACGAAGATGCAGGTCTCCTGAGCGTGGGGCACCCCCTTCTCGAACGTGATTCCTTGCGGCAGCAGGCCACCGAGGTTGTCGTTCTTGATCGTATTCAGCCCGTTGATGACGTCGGCGGAGGTGACGGTCGCGGTGGGCGAGATGTTCTTGAGTGCTTTTTGGAACAAGATGCCACCGGTCCAACCCACCTGCCCCTCGGTCGTGGACAGGTTGACGTCCGGGTAGTACTTACCCATCGCGGCGACGTAGTCGGCCGCGGCCGGCAAATCCACCGGCACCGCGGCCAGGTAGGCAACCGACTTGCCGTTCAACGACGACGACTTCAAAGAATCGGCATTCAGCACGGTCGAATTCAGGACCCAGATCGGGTCGAAGCCTTGCTGATGACAGGCGTCGACCACCCGCTGGAAGTCCGACTGGGGAATGGTCGCCGAAACCGTCGTCGCGCCGGTGGCTTTCGCCTGCAAGCAGAGGCCGGAGTAGTTGGCGGCGGTCGCGCTCACCGACGCCGCGCCCACCCACTGGATGCCGTAGCTCGGCGCCGCCGTCTTCAAGTTGTTAGGGGTGTCTACGCACGACGTTATCTCGACGCAGTACATCCCGAACATCTTCGTCCCACCGAGATCCTTCGCACCGGCCAAGATTCCCGCCAGCTTGGCTTTGAGCCCGAACGAGGCCCCGAAGAACATCGGATTTGTGTTCCAGGTGTCCCCTCCTTGCGCTCCCCCGACGACGGGCACGTTGTGGGCGACCAGATAATCGCTCCACGTGGTCTCGGTACCAAGGCCATAGACCCCCACCAGCGCGACGACATGGTCGGTTTCGACCAGCTCTCGCAGGGCCTGCGTCGAAGCCGCCGGGTCGTTCTTGTCGTCCTCGACGAACGCCTTGATCGGGTGACCGTTGATGCCGCCCGACGCGTTCACCGTCTTCACCCAGGCCTGCACACCGTCGCGAACCGCCGAGCCGGCGGACCCGGTCGCGCCCGTGTACGCGCCGATGATCCCGATGTTGATCGGCGAGCCAGACGCGACGCTGCTCCCAGCACCGCCCGGAGGCGCGCTTCCGGCACCGGACTTGGACGATCCACACCCCCCTACCGACACGATCGCCATCACCGCCAGCGCGGCCAAGAATGTTTTCGGACGACGAGAAATAAGAGATCCGACCATGATCTCAACCCCAGTTCTGACATGCCAATACAGAGCTTGATGTCGTCAAACTGACCTGCACAACGTCGAGCTGGTCGCGGCCGGCAGTGAGCTCCGGGAGGGCCGGGGGCAGTCAAGCAGCGAAGGTATGCGACGTCAATAGGGCGCGTTGAGTTACCGAAACTGTGTACGAATGGGTGGTCGTTGGCTCATTAGGGAATGCGAGTGTAAACGCCACGCGACACTAGGAATCCTGCGGTCATCACCGACGTCGGCGTCGGTGATCCAGGTGACCGGGCACCGGCGGTAGCTGCACCGCATTCCCGTCCAAACGGTCGTCCGGCGGTGGCGGCCCAGTTGCTCCTCCACCGTCGAGATCCGAGCGACGGCGGTCCGATGGCCTTGATCGCCGCAAGGTCCGAGCTGGGACTGAACCCGACGACGGAAGTGCCGGCGGTCGGCAGCGGCAGGTGACCGGGCGGTGCATATCTGCGGTGACGAACGACGGAACGCCGTACCCACGACCGTCATGCCCGCCGCGCACCGAAGAACGAAGAGTTCTTCCCGCCCTCAGCCGCGCATGACACCCCGGTCTCGGGGCAGGTCGCCGCTATGGACGAGACAACGGACTCACGCGGCGGCGATTCGGGCGGTGCTGGGCAGCCCGGCCCCGGCCCGGGGGGAACCGTTCCGGAGCGGCAGGAGCAGCACGAGCGCGACCGCGCCGAGGATGAGGTGACCTCCCGCAAGCTGAACCCGGACAGGCCGCGAACCGGGGAGGAGCAGGGAAGCGACCCGCTCCCCGGGCCCGGGCGGGCGAATCAGGCCGGCGACGGGATGAGCGACGAGCAGTTTGCCCGTAGCGTCGCTGAACAGACCGACCCGAACCTGAAGGCCGCGGACGTTTTCGGGCGTGAACATGACGGCGCCTCGAGCGGCAGTCCCGTCGAGGACGTCACCGCGGACGATCTGCGGTAGTTACGCCATCCCCAACTTCGCCGGTGTGTTGATCTTGTCAGGGGCGATTTTGAGGATGACCCGGCCCTGATTCCCGATCGGCATCTGGTAGTCGTCGCCGGTGTACTTGTGGGCCAGCTTGTCGATGTGCTGGCGCGCCTCGGTGCCGCCGATCGTGTCGACGACGTGGCCGCGCACTTCGGCCCAGTCGAACGGGTTGGCGGTGTCGTGAATCAGCACGGTGATCCTCGGATCCCGGGCGACGTTCTTGGACCGCTGCCGCTGCGGCTCGGTGTTCACCAGCAAGTGGTCACCGTCGGTGTCCACCCAGGTCAGCAAAGCCTGCGGCTGCCCGTCCGGCATCAACGTGACCACCGTCGCAAGGTTCGCCGCGGACGCCAGCCGTACCGCGTCTTCGTCCAGAGGCATGTTCGTCTCCTCGACCCGTGTGTCTTGTCGTCGTCTGTCTTGTCATCGTCGTGCAGTCGGTGGACCGTCGATGTCCGTCAGCGCCGCCGCCTTCCGCTGGCATGCCGGCCACCGAACGCGATGGTGAGCAAGAACAGCACGACGGCGATGACGAACAGCCAGATCAGGCCCTTCACGACGAATCCGATGATGCCCAGCGCGATCCACACGATGATCAGGAACAGCAGGAACGCGAGCACGGGCACCCCTTCGTCGAGAGGCAGGTGATATGCCCGCAATCGACCGAGCGAACCGGGTTGATCGCGGCTTCTCACGTCGGGTTGGGCAGCGTGCCCGGGGGAAGGTGTGCCCACATGTCGAAACGCTCGAAGGACACGCCGGCGAGTGGGTCCAGGCCTACCTACGACCCGGATCTGGACACGGACGACAGCGCGGAGCATCTCGCGGCAACCCGCACGGGGCGAACGCCCCCGACGAAAACCGCGCACGAGCAAGCGCGCGGCGAAGAACAAGTCGGTGTCCAGGCGAACGAGGCCGGGAAGTGATCGACGGGGGGTCTTGCGATGGGGACGATTCGCTTCGGACTGCCCGCGATCGGTGTCCCTCGTCGGGCCCGCCGGTGGCTCGCGCCCCTGGTGCGCTCACCCTCGCGTTCCGGTAAGTACCGCAGGCGGGAGGTGAGTGCCATCCTGCGCCATGGACCATGCGGGTGTGCTGAGCGCGCTGACCCATGCGTTGCGTCCAGAGGCGGGGAAACAACCGGTGCCCAAACATGTCTTGGCGCGGATCGCGTTCTTGATCGGGGACGCCGCCCCCCGCTACGCCGAGGCGAATATCAACCTCGACCCTCGCGACCCGGGCGGTCTCACCGGGAACGTGGCGGTCCTCACCGACTTGGCGGTGTGCGCCGTCCGCCTGCTCAACGTCATGCCGGTCATCAACGAGCCGTGCGCCCCAGGCGAACCCGGCGGTGCCACCGTCGTCGATGTTTGGCCACGGCGGAACCTGTGCGGGATCTCGTTGAACGAAACGCCCGACGCGAACATCAACCAAGGCTGGAACAGGGCCGGCCGCCTGCCTGAAACGTCCCGGATCAAACTCACCTACAGCGGAGGCCAGAAACTCGACCTTCCGCTCGACAAGTACGCCGACGACACGAAACGCCTCGAGGTGGCAGCATTGATGCCCTCACTTCAGGCTGACCTGCTCGCCTAGATTCCGGGCAACGATTGGGTCGGGGCACGCGGCGGCGATGCTTACGCTGCCACCGACATCCGGCCGCCCCTGAGACGGCGCCTACGAGCAACATCGGTACCCCCACCGAAAGCTCGGTGACGGCAAGCCAATCGTCGAGATCACCGGCCGCAATCACAAGGATGTAGCCAGCGACGGCGATAGAAACGCCGAGGGGGATCCAACGAGGGCGGCGCGCGGTGAGTTCCCATCTGTGCAACCCGCACCGCTCGTCCAGACGGCCGAGGCGTTCCATGAACGGTGAGTGCGGGCTCCGTCTCGAACAACGAAACCCGCTGTGACCTGCGTCAACGCTGGTCGGGACGACAGGATTTGAACCTGCGACCCCTTGACCCCCAGTCAAGTGCGCTACCAAGCTGCGCCACGTCCCGTATGCGACGACGACCCTACAGCAGCGAGCCCCCGCGATTATGACGGTGGTGTCGCCGCCGCACCTCCTGGCCGGGCGAGCTCGTCATCGGTGCCCCTTCTTCTCCCGCTCCCGGACCTTGACGCCGATGTCGATCGGCGTCCCGGCGAAGCCGAAATCGTCCCGCATCCGGCGCTCGAGGAACCGCCGGTACCCCGGCTCCAGAAAGCCGGTCGTGAACAGCACGAACCGGGGCGGACGGGTCGCCGCCTGAGTCGCGAACAGAACCTTCGGCTGCCGACCCCCGCGGACCGGCGGCGGCGTCGCGGCGACCACGTCGGCCAGCCAGGAGTTCAGGCGCCCCGTCGGAACGCGGGTGTCCCAGCCGGCGAGCGAGGTACGAAGCGCGCCGGCGAGCTTCTCGACCGAACGCCCGGTTTTCGCCGAGACGTTGACCCTCGGCGCCCAGCTCACCCGGGACAGGTCGCGGTCGAATTCCCGCTCGAGCTGGTGACGGCGGTCTTCGTCGACCAGGTCCCACTTGTTGAAAGCCAGCACGACCGCCCGGCCGGCTTCGACGGCGGTACCGATGACCCGCTGGTCCTGCTCGGCGAGCGGAACGCTGGCGTCGATGAGCACCAACGCCACCTCCGCCGCCTCGATCGCCGCGGACGTCCGCAGGTGGGCGTAGTACTCCGACCCGCTCGCCGTCCGGACCCGGCGCCGGATCCCGGCCGTGTCGACGAACTGCCAGGACTCGCCGTCGATCTCGACCAGCGAGTCCACCGGGTCGCGCGTGGTGCCGGCGACCGGGTCCACCAGAACCCGGTCCTCCCGCGCCAGCCGGTTGAGCAGACTCGACTTTCCGACGTTGGGCTGCCCGACGAGGGCAACCCGGCGAGGCCCGTCGACCGGGTCGAGCGATTCCGCGGGAGTCTCCGGCAGGGCTTCGAGGATCTTGTCGAGCAGGTCGCCGCTTCCCCGACCGTGCAACGCGCTGACCGGTTGCGGCTCACCGAGTCCCAGCGACCAGAGTTCGGCCGCGTCTACCTCTGCCCGACCGTCGTCGACCTTGTTCGCCGCCACGATCACCGGCTTCCCCGACCTGCGCAAGACGCGGCTCACCGCCTCGTCGGTCGCGGTGGCGCCGACCGTTGCGTCCAGGACGAACACCACGGCGTCGGCGGCGGACACCGCGATCTCCGCCTGCGCCGCGACCCGCGCGGCGAGCCCTTCCGCCTTCGGCTCCCAGCCGCCGGTGTCCACGATCGTGAACCGCCGGCCCCGCCAACTCGCGTCGTAGGCGACCCGATCCCGGGTGACCCCGGGAACGTCCTCGACGACGGCGAGCCGGGCGCCGAGGACTCGGTTGACGAGCGTCGACTTCCCCACGTTCGGCCGCCCGATCACCGCCACGATCGGAACACGGATGTCCGCCGACGGCTCGTCGGGTCGTGCGTCGTCGGTCATCCTTCGCGCCCTTTCGCAACCATGTCAGCGCGACAACCGGTCGCGAAGCAACGTCACGACCTGATCGACGATCTGATCGACGCCGAGTTCCGAGGTATCCAGCACGAACGCGTCGGGGGCAGGTTTCATCGGGTCGACCGTCCGGCTCGAGTCGTGCGAATCCCGCCGGGCAAGATCCGCGCCGGCCGCGTCCCCGTCCTCTTGAGCTCGCCGTGAGGCCCGGACGTCCGGACGGGCGGTCAACCAGACCTTCAGCTGAGCCTCCGGCACGACGACCGCGCCGGTATCGCGGCCTTCGAGCACACAACGCCTCGCGTCGAGGGCCAGCGACCGCTGCCACGCGACGAGAACGGCCCGCAGCGGCGCGTGGGCGCTGACCTGGCTCACGGCAGCGGTCACCGCCTCTCCGCGGATCTCGGCCGAAACGTCCTCCCCGTCGAGCCTGACCCGTGGCGCATCGGGATCGAGACTCAACGTCAAGCGCTCGTTGGCGGTGACCTGAATGGCGAGCCCGGCGATCGCGTCCGGGTCGTCGAGCGCCACACCGCTGCGCAGGCAAGCGAGAGTGACCGCCCGATAGGTGGCGCCGGTGTCGAGATACGCCCAGCCGAGATGGGCCGCGAGCCGCTTGGCGACGGTGCTCTTGCCGGAGGCGCTCGGCCCGTCCAACGCGACGAGCTGTGATTCCGTCCTCGGCCCGGGATCCGGCGTCGCCACCGGTTGCGAAGCGACGGTCTCCGGCGGCGAGAACGCGGCGGCAAGTGCGGCCCGAAGGCGGCCGGCGTCCTTCTCCGCGACGGCGAGCGCGACGGTGCCGGTGGCGGCGTGCGGCGCATGGTCCAGCCGCACGTCCTCGACGTTGATGCCTTCACGACCGGCGGCGAGCAACACCGCGGCGAGCCGTCCCGGTACGTCGGGCAACGTCGCTTCGACCCACACCCAGGGCGTGCCCACCGCCGGGCCGCTCGCCGCGTTCCCCAGGCCGACATGCTTGGTACTGATCAACGACCGTCCGGCGCGGCCGCGCAGCAGCAATGCGGTCGTCGCGGCGGCGGCCGCATCGTCGTCGCCGTCGACGAGCGCCGACCGGACCGCCGAGAGGGATTCGACGAGATGGTCGATGCCGGCGACGATCGGCGCCCGGTTTGCGGTGACGATCTGATTCCACATCTCGATCGGGCTGTCCGCGATGCGGGTCATGTCCGTCAGCGCCGGCCCGGAGAGACCGACCGCGGTAGGGCCGAGATCGGCGACCGCCGCCGCCAAGCCGGATGCGACCAGCTGCGGCAGATGGCTCGTCACCGCGAGAACCTCGTCGTGACGTTCCGGACTCACCCACAGCGGGACGGCCCCGCACAACCACACGAGGCGCTCGGCGCGCCGGGCGTGCTCCTCGCCGGTGTCGGCGAGCCTGCTGAGCGCCCAGATGCGTCCCGCGAACAGGTCCGGGGCGGCGTCGTCGGGACCGCTCGTTGCTCGACCGCCGAGCGGATGCGTGAGGACCACGTTGGACGTCGTGCCACCCGTCGCCGCGAGCTCGTCAGCAGGTCGAGTCTTGACCGACGCGGTGTCGATCACCGTCGCGTCGGGGTATCGACTCGCCGTCTCGGTCAACAAGCGGACGGTCGAGCCGGGGTCGACCGCGACGACGACCAGGCTGGGCGGTCCGGTCGGTTCTGCCACCGGCATGACGTGACCCGCGACCTCCGCCGCGTGACGCACCGCCGCGGTGGCGCGGCTGGCATGTGAGGCGTCGACGTCGGTGAAGCGCACCTGCCAGCCGGCCCTGGCGAGGGCCAGACCGATGCTCGCACCGATCAGGCCGGCGCCGACGATCTGCGCGGTGCCCGTCTCCGAGCCCTCGTCAGGACGCTCAGGCCTCGTGGGTTCGCCGGTCACGTCGGAAGGTCACGGCGCAGCGCGGCGGCTCCCCGAAGGTACGAATGATGCAGGTCCGCCCGTGGCCGGCCGGTCTCGACGTGGGCCAGCACCCGAAGGACCCGCGGCATGGCGCCGGGCACGTCGATCTCGACGGCGCACAACAGAGGGACGTCGTGGAACCCCAGCAACCGGGCCGCGTAGGCCGGGAATTCGGCGGTCAGATCGGGGGTCGCGGTGAACACGATGCTGATCGCGTCGTCGACGTCGACCTCGTTACGGGCGAACAGCTCGGTGATCAGTTCCCGGATGCCTTCGAGAATCATGTCCCGGTCATTGGCATCGACCTGGATCGCACCACGGAGCGCGCGTACGGCCACCAGAGCACCTTTCGTCGCAGGAACTCTACCGACCGCGCCTCCGGACGGCCCTGGCAGATCAATCGAGATCGACCAGCCGGTAGAGCGCGCTGACATCCGCGCCGGAGAGAACTCGTACCTGACCGGACCGCAGATCGCCCAGGCGTATCGGACCGAGCTGGACGCGAACCAGCCGCTTGACCGGATGACCGACCGCGGCCAGCAGGCGGCGGACCAGATGGTTGCGGCCCTCGTGCAGCCGCACTTCGAGCAGGACGCGGCCGGGCACCGAGTCGACGATCCGCACCGCGTCCACCGACGCCGGGCCGTCGTCGAGCACGACCCCTTTCTTCAGCCGCCGTCTGGTCGCGAGCGTCACGGTCGAAGCGACTTCGGCGAGGTAGGTCTTGCTGACCTCGAAGGACGGGTGCATCAGCCGGTGGGCGAGTTCTCCGTCATTCGTCAGCAGCAGCAGACCCTCGGTTTCCGCGTCGAGACGACCGACGTGGAACAGCCGCCTCGAGCCCCGGTACCCCCGCAACGCGGGTACGTCGGCGACCGACGGCCGGCCACGGTCGTCCGCCATGGTCGTCACGACACCGGCGGGCTTGTTGAACGCCAGATACGCCTTGTCGGTGCCGAGCCGCACCCGCTCGCCGTCGACGCGGATCACGGCCGTCGCCGGGTCGACCCGGATGCCTTGGCGGTCGACCGGCACGCCGTCGACGGACACCCTGCCCTGGCCGATGAGGTCCTCGCAGTGCCGGCGCGACCCGACGCCTGCGGCGGCCATTACCTTCTGCAGACGTTCCAAAGCTGGACTTTCAATCACGAAAAGTATGTACCTTACATCGAGGTTACGTCAGTAGCGCTGAGAACGTCCCGCAGATCCGGCAGGTGATCCGACAACGGAGGCAGCTCGGCCAGCGAACCGATCCCAAGCTTCTCCAGAAAGGCGGCGCTGGTCCCGTAGAGCACCGCGCCCGTCCCGTCCTCGACGCCGACCTCCACGACCAGGCCGCGGGTCGCGAGCGTGCGGACGACGGCATCGGCTCCGACCCCCCGGATCGCCCCGATCCGGGACCGGCTGACCGGCTGCCGGTAGGCCACGACGGCGAGCGTCTCGAGCGCCGCCTGGGTCAAGCGGGCGGGCTGCTCGTCCCGGAACGCGCTGCGGATCAGCTCATGATGCTCCGGCGCGGCGTACAGGCGCCATCCCGTCGCGGTCTCACGAACCCGGATTCCGCTGCCCCGCCCGGCGTACTCGTCAGCCAACGTGGCCAGCTGCTCGGCCGTGGCGCGCTCGTCGATCCCGAGCGCCCGGGAGAAGTCGGCGACCGGGACCGCGCCCTCCGCGACGACGAGCAGGGCCTCGAGCTGAGCGCGGATCTCGGCCGGATCCACCGGTGACGGCGGGGCGTCGACGGCGCCCTGCTCGACGGACGTGAGGTCGACCGCCCGCACCGCTCGCGGGTCGGACGCTTCCTGGGAACGCTCCTGGGTCATCCTCGGCCTTCCGTCGGCTCGTCCGAGTCGTGCTCGGGACCATCCTGCTCGAGCCGGCCACGACTCATCGAATCCGCCTCGTCGTCGGCTGAGGCATCCGGCCGGCCGACCCAGCGCAGGTGCATGTCTCCCAGCGGCGTCACCTGCTGCAAGGCGATCGAACCCTCGCGGTAGAGCTCCAGCACCGCGAGGAATCGTGCGACCACCTCGATGGTCTGGGTGCAGTCGGCGCACAGCCTCCGGAACGTCGCCGAGCCGAGCTCGGAAAGCCGCCGGCTCAACGTCGTCATGTGCTCCGGCACGCTGACCCGCGTCAGGTGGATGTGGTCGACGACGACGACGGGGGGCTCCTTCGGCGTCATCGCCACGGTCGCGACACGAGCGAACTCTGCCGGCGTGATCCCGAGGAGCACCTCGGGCAGGGCCGCGGCGAACTCCTCCGGGACCGCGACGTCCCTCGGCGTCCACGTCGCCTCGTCGGTCTGCCGTTGGGCGATCCAGCCGGCGATCTGTTTGTACGCGCGATATTCGAGCAGTCGGGCGAAGAGCAGGTCGCGCGCCTCGAGCAGTGCCAGGTCCTCTTCGTCGTCCACGTCGGCCGAAGGCAGCAGCCGCGCCGCCTTCAGGTCCAGCAGGGTAGCCGCGACGACCAGGAATTCGGTGAGCAGGTCGAGGTCGAGCTGCTGCATGCCACGGACGTGGGAGACGAACTCGTCGGTCACCTTCGCCAGCGCGACCTCGGTGATGTCGAGCTTGTGCTTGCTGATCAGGCTCAGCAGGAGGTCGAACGGGCCGTCGAAGACGTCGAGGTGCACCTCGAAGCCGCGCGCACCCCCGTCCTGGGGCGGGTCCGCGGCCGTGCCGCCCACTTCCGGGTCGCGGCCGGCCGACCCGGTGGCGGGAGCACCGGACTCAGAGGTTTCCGACGACGTCTCCTGGTGTTCGTCGGCGGGGATCATCGTGGCCGACACCCGAAGACCGTATCGCTCAGAGCGGGTTCGGTGACGTGCCCAGCGCCCGGATGACCCCTCGCACCAAGGGCTCGGCGAGGTCGTGCACGACGTCCGGCAGCAGCGGGAAGAGGATCGGCAGGATCAGGATCCCGAAGGCGACGAGCCGCCCGGCGTTGGTGTCGCCGAGCGTGAACCGAGCGCGCTGCCAGCCGGGAGACGTCGGTGCGTAGAGGAAGAAGACCCGTCCCCCGGCGAGCGGCGGGATCGGGATGAGGCTCAACACCACCAGACCGGCGAGCGTGGCGATCGCGTGGCCCGTGATCTCGAGCGCGTGCTCGTCGTTCGTGTGCAACCCGATCGCGACGGCACCGAAGAGCAGGCCGACGAGATACGCCGGTCCGGCCAGCAGTGCGATCGTCGCCCGCATCCGTTGCCGCCGGAACCTCGCCTCAATCGGAACCGGTGCGGCGAACCCCCAGCCGAAGGGAACGACGAGGGTGGCGATCGCACCGATCCCGTCCGCCTGCCGGTGCAGGTCGGGGCGCAGGAAGCCACGACGCCGCGGCTCCCGGTCGCCGAGGCGGTCGGCAACCCAGGCCTGGACGAGGTTGTGGCCGATGAGGCCGACGACCACCGCGAGAACGACGCCGAGGAGCTGGTACGGATGTGCCAGATACCGCAGCAAGGCCGCCTCCTTCGCGGACGTCCGCCGCGCCATCGCCAACGCAGATCCGCCGACCCGGGATCGCGGCACAGCCTAGCCAGCCCGGCGATCACGCCGTCGGTCGTCGAGCCCCGCCGAACGGCCCGGATGTCCCGCTCAGCGCTCGTCGAGTTGACGAACCACGAAGCTTCCAGCGCCCCGATCCTCGAGGTCGGCCAGTGCGTGCGCGATCGCCTCGCGGACGATCCGGCCGCGGTCGACCGCGATGCCGTGCTCGGCCCGCAACGCCAACCGGGCTCGCTCGAGCCGCAGAAGTTCGTCGGCCGAGACGTAGACGGTGATCTTCTCGTCATGACGTTGCCGACCCGACGACGCCGGTGACGCGGGTCGACCGCCGGATGGCCGCCGGGACATCCCGTCCACGACTTTGAGCGACGCACCGGTTCCACCGGCGGCGCCGGGCGCGACCTCCTCCCCCGTCGCCCGGAACAGTTCGTCGGCACCCGGCAGCGCTGCCCGCCGGCCTGCCGCCTTGCCCCTACGGTTCCCGGTTCCGCTCAACGGGACAGCACTTCGAGCGCGAGCTGGCGGAAGGCGAGCGCGCCTGGAGACGAGGGGGCGTAGTCGGTGATGGGCCGGCCGACCACCGTCGTCTCCGGGAACCGGATGGTCCGGTTGATCACGGTGTGGAAGACCCCGTCACCGAACACTTCGACGACCCGGTCGAGCACCTCTCGGCCGTGCAGGGTCCGAGAATCGAACATGGTCGCGAGAACACCCTCAACCTCAAGGCGAGGGTTTAACCTTTCGCGCACCTTGTCGATCGTTTGCATGAGCAGCGCAACCCCTCTGAGCGCGAAGTACTCGCATTCGAGCGGAATGATCACTCCGTGGGCGGCGGTCAGCGCATTCACGGTGAGCAGGCCGAGCGACGGCTGGCAGTCGATCAGCACGTAGTCGTAGTCCGCGGCCACCTGTTCCAACGCCCGAAGCAGGGTCTGCTCTCGGGCCACCTCCCCCACCAGTTGGACTTCGGCCGCGCTGAGGTCGATGTTGCTCGGGATGAGGTCCATCCCGGCGACGCTGGTCTTGAGCAGCACGTCGTCGACCCGCGCGGTGCGGTCCATCAGCAGCGTGTAGATCGTCCGGTCGAGCTGGCCGGGGTTGACGCCCAGGCCCACCGACAACGCCCCCTGCGGGTCGAAGTCGACGAGCAGCACGCGCCGGCCGAAGCCGGCGAGGGCGGCCCCCAGGTTGATCGTCGTCGTCGTCTTGCCGACGCCGCCCTTCTGGTTGCAAAGCGCGATGATCCGGGCCGGGCCGTGGTCGACCAGGGGCGCCGGCATGGGCAACTGGGGCCTGGGCCGGCCGGTAGGGCCGAGCTCCGGTTCGCTCGCGCCGGCCTCGGTCTGGCGAGGAATCCCAGGCTGGACGCCGGCGGGCGCCGGGAAAGTCGGCGGAGCCACGCTCGAGGCAGCAGCCTCGCCGCCTCTCGACGCGCCCCATTCGGTCCGCCCGTATCCGGCTTCCTCCTCCGCGGGGCTTGTCGACATAGACATTCAGTGACATACCTCTCTAGCGATTCAGCAAGACACCGACACGCGCGTTGTCGACGCCGGATGAACCCTAGGGGGCCTTCATCCCCTTGTCGAGGCCGTCAGCGGCGGCGCTGCGCTCGTGGGTGCGCGCCGGCGTAGACCTCGCGCAGGCGATCCACCGTGACCAGGGTGTAGATCTGGGTGGTCGTCACCGACGCGTGCCCGAGGAGTTCTTGGACGGTCCGCACGTCGGCGCCGCCGTCGAGCAGGTGCGTCGCGAACGAGTGACGAAGTGTGTGCGGAGAGACGTCCCGCCGGATCCCCGCCTTGTCAGCCGCGCCGCGAAGCACCGCCCAGGCGCTCTGCCGGGACAGCCTCGTGCCGCGCACGTTGAGCAGCAAAGCCGGGGAACCCCGCCCCTTCTCGGCCAGCCCGGGGCGAGCCGCGACCAGGTAGTCGTCGATCGCGCGCAGCGCGGCCCGCCCGACCGGAACGAGCCTTTCCTTGTCTCCCTTGCCCAGCAAGCGGACCGTTCCGGTACCCGAGGAGGAGTCCGATCCGGCCGCATCGGGCCGTTTGATGTCGTCGACGTCCAACGCCACCGCCTCGGAGATCCGCGCGCCGGTGGCGTAGAGCAATTCGAGCAAGGCGGTGTCCCGTCGGGAGATCACCGTCTGGTCGAAGGCCGCGGCGTCGAGCAACGCCTCGACCTCGTCCACGTCGAGGGCCTTCGGCAGTCGGCGGGCCGGGTTCGGCGGCTTCACGCCGGCGGTGACGTCCTGGGTCAGAAGCCCCTCGTGGACGGCGAACCGGTGCAGACCCCGAGCCGAGACGATCGTCCGCGCGATGCTCGCGGTCGCCATCGGCGGATGGTCCGCGTCGCCGTCGTGGAGCACCCCGGCGAACGCTCGGACGAGCCCGGCGTCGACGTCGGCCAGCGTTCCAACGCCCCGCTCACGAAGGAACCCGGCGTAGCGGACGAGGTCACGCCGGTAGGCGGCGAGCGAGTTCCGGGCCAAACCTCGTTCGACGGTGAGATGAGTGAGATACGTGTCGATCACGACCTGGGCAGCACCCGGGTCGACCTGCGTGGTCACGCCTCAGTGCCCCGGACGATCCGGCCACGGCGCTCCGGCCGGCCGCAGCCGGCTGAAACCTTGCGCCCGGGCGACGGCCGCGGCCAGGATCCCGGCACAGGCCGGACCGTTACGAAGGTCGCCGGCCAGGACCCGGGCGACCGCCTCGTCGAGCCCGACGCGCTCGAGCGTCATCTCGGCTTCCTCGTCGATCCCGGCCGGTCGCTCGACCGGACGCAGGTCGCGGGCCAGGAAGATCCGGATGGCTTCGTCGGTCATGCCCGGCGAGGTGAGCAGATCGACGAGGACCGACCAGGAGCCGGCGGCGAGGCCGGCTTCCTCCTGAAGCTCGCGAGCGGCCGCGGCCGGGGCAGCTTCGCCGGCGACGTCGAGTAGCCCCGCCGGAAGTTCCCACAGCCGCTCGCCCACCGGATGGCGGTACTGCCGCACCAGGACGAGCCGGTCGGCCTCGTCCAACGCGACGACCGCGACGGCGCCTGGGTGGACCACGACGTCGCGGGTGGAGCGACCGCCGCCCGGCATGGCGACTTCGTCGCTGCGGATCGAGATGACACGACCCGAGAACGCCGGCCGGGACGCCAGCACCTCGTAGGCGTGGGTCACGTCCGGGCCAGCTCCATCACGTCCACGGGGAGCTCGCCGGTGCGCTGGCTGTTCGCGACCAGCGCGGCCCCGATGAACGCCGCGAACACCGCATTGGCCTTCGTCGGCCGGGAGGTGAACTCGGGGTGGAACTGCGTCCCGACGTAGAACGGATGCAGCTCGCGGTCCAGCTCGACGATCTCCACCAGCCGGCCGTCCGGCGAGGTCCCGGAGAACCGCACGCCCGCCGCCTCCAGCCGTTCCCGGTAGGCGTTCGCGACCTCGTAACGATGCCGGTGGCGCTCGACGATCTTCTCGGTCCCGTACGCCTCGGCGGCCAGCGATCCGGGCGTGAGGATCGCCGGGTAGTTCCCCAGCCGCATCGTGCCGCCCATGTCTCGCTCGCCGGCGACCACCTCGATCTGGTCGGCCATCGTCGAGATGACCGGATCGGGTGTTTCCGGTGCGAACTCTGCCGAGTTGGCCTCGGCGATACCGGCAAGGTGTCGCGCCGCCTCGATGACCATGCACTGCAGGCCGAGGCAGATGCCGAGCGTGGGCACCCCGTTCTCCCGGACGTGCCGCAACGCGCCGATCTTTCCCTCGATGCCGCGCACCCCGAACCCACCCGGGACCAGCACCCCGTCCACGCCCTCGAGTGCTTGCGCGGCTCCGGCGGGGGTGGCGCACTCGTCGGAGGCGACCCACCGGATCTGCGCGTTCGCGTCGTGGTGGAACCCGCCCGCTCGCAACGCCTCGGACACCGACAGGTACGCGTCGGGCAGATCGACGTACTTGCCCACGAGCGCGATCACCACCTGCCGAGAGGGGCGGTGCGCCCGGTCGAGCAACGTGTTCCAGTCCGTCCAGTCGACGTCGCGGAACGGAAGACCGAGGCGGCGGACGAGGTACGCGTCGAGACCTTCGGCGTGCAGGACCTTCGGGATGTCGTAGATCGACGGCGCGTCCGGAGCCGCCACGACGGCCTCGCGATCCACGTCGCACATCAAGCTCAACTTGCGCTTGAGACTGTCCGGGATCTGCCTGTCGGAACGACAGACCAATGCGTCCGGCTGGATACCGATGCTGCGCAGCGCGGCCACCGAGTGCTGGGTCGGCTTGGTCTTGAGCTCCCCCGACGGCGCGAGGTAGGGCACCAGCGACACGTGCAGGAAGAAGCAGTTGTCCCGGCCGATGAGGTGCCGAACCTGCCGCGCCGCTTCCAGGAACGGCAACGACTCGATGTCGCCGACGGTGCCGCCGATCTCGGTGATCACGACGTCGACGTCGTCGGCCGCCATCGACCGGATCCGCTCGACGATCTCGTTGGTGATGTGCGGAATGACCTGGACCGTGTCCCCGAGGTAGTCGCCGCGCCGCTCCTTCGCGATGACCTGGCTGTAAACCTGGCCGGTCGTGACGTTGGCGTGCCCTCGAAGTTCCACGTCCAGGAATCGCTCGTAATGGCCGATGTCGAGGTCGGTCTCGGCGCCGTCCTGGGTGACGAAGACTTCGCCGTGCTGGAACGGGTTCATCGTGCCGGGGTCGACGTTGAGGTACGGGTCGAGCTTCTGCATCGTGACCCGCAGGCCGCGGGCCTTGAGTAGACGACCCAGGCTCGACGCGGTCAGGCCCTTGCCCAGCGAGGAGGCCACCCCCCCGGTGACGAATACGTGCTTGGTGACGTGCGCCTGCGGCACTAGGTCCTGCTTTCCGTGGGTCCGAGTTGCTTCACGTACGGCGAATCGAGCGGCTTCCGGTCGCCCGATCGAGGACTCGATCGGCGGCCCCGGGAGCATCTACCACGGGAACTCACGGTAACACCCGTCCGGCGGCGCGGCCTAACCCTTCCCCGATTTCCCACGGGAGTGTCGACGTTCCGCCGCGACGGACAGCAGTTCCCGAGCGTGTTCGCGGGCCGCACCACTGTCGGACTGCCCGGCGAGCATCCGGGCGAGTTCGACGATCCGCTCGTCGTCGTCGAGGACTTCGACGTCGCTGACGCCGACGCCACCGGTCGCGTCCTTGCGCACCCGCACATGCCGGTCGGCGAACGCCGCCACCTGCGGTAGGTGGGTGACGACGAGCACCTGATGGTGCCCCGCGAGTTCGGCGAGGCGAGCGCCGACCTCGACCGCCGCCTGACCGCCGACCCCGGCGTCGACCTCGTCGAAGACCATCGAGGCGACCGGGTCAGCGCCCGCCAGCACCACCTCGAGGGCGAGCATCACGCGGCTGCGCTCCCCGCCGCTGGCGCCGCGACCGACGGGCCGCAGCGGCGCGTCGGGGTGCGCCGCGAACTGGAACGAGATCGCGTCCCCGCCGTGCGGCGCGGGCTCCGCCGGTTTCACCTCGACGACGAGACGCGCGCCGGGCAACGCAAGCCCGGCGAACTCGGCGCCCGCTCGTTCCGCGAGTCGGCCGGCTGCCGCCGTTCGCACCTCGCGCAGGCGAACGGCGGCCTTCTCGAGGTCGGCGACACTCGCCTCCAGTGCGGCGCGGGCGGTGGCCAGCCGATCGTCCCGCCCGTCCAGACCGGCGAGCCGATCGGCGGCGAGCCTCGACCAGGCGAGGAGCCCGTCGGCGGAAGGATCGTGCGGGCTGTAGGAGCGGGCGGTCCCGCGCAGCGCCGCGAGTCGCTCGTTCGCCCGTTCGAGCTCCGCCGGATCGACGGCCAGCCCGTCCTGATAGGCCGCCAGGTCGGTCCGGAGCTCTCCGGTGAGGATGGCGAGTTCGGCCGTCCGTTCCGCCAGGGCCGCCAGCGCCGGATCGTGCTGCGCCTGCCCCGCCAGCGATCGCGCCGCCGAAGCGATCGACGTCTCGGCCCCCGGCCCGGCACCGACCGACGAGTCCTCCTGCCCGGCGAGCGCCGCGTGGGCCTCCTCCACCGCGACGGCCAAGGCCTCCGCATGCGAAAGCCGGTCGATTCGACTCGCGAGTACGACGTCTTCGCCCGGTACGGGAGCGAGTGCTTCGATCCGTTCCAGCGCATAGCGAAGCCGCTCGATCTCGGCGTCACCCACCGCCGTCTCGGACTCGATCTGGGCCACCCGAGCTGCGAGGTGCCGCGTCGTCTCGTACGCCGTCGTGTAGCCGGCGAGCGCGGCGGCGGCGGGCTCGCCGGCGTACCGATCGAGAATCTCGCGTTGTTGCGCGGTGGACGCGAGGCGTTGTTGATCGGCCTGCCCGTGCACGACCACGTCCGGCGCGACGACATCGGCGAGAACGCCGTTGGGAACTCCGGCGCCGCCCAGGATCGCCCGGCTCCGCCCGTCCGCACCGATGCTCCGGCGCACGACCAACGTCCCGTCCTCGTCGAAGTCCGCTCCCGCTTCGACGGCCCGGTGCCCGGCCGGGGACTCCGGATCGACGTGAACACGCCCTTCGACGGTGGCTCGCGCCGCTCCGGGGCGGACGAGCGCGGCGTCGGCGCGCCCGCCGCACAGCAGGTTCAGCGCGGACAGCAGCATCGTCTTGCCGGCGCCGGTCTCGCCGGTGAGGACGGTGAATCCACCGGAAAGCGGCAGCACCGCCTCGGCGATCACCCCGAGGCCGGCTAGCCGGATCTCTTCCAGCACCGGCTAGCTCGCGTTCTCGCTGGTCTCGCCGCCCCGCCCGGCCGCCTCCGGACCACGCCGACCGGCGGTCCCCCGACCGCTCGCTCCACGCCACCCGTCGACCGGAAGCTCGAACTTGGCGACGAGCCGGTCGGTGAACGGACGGTCGTCGAGCCGGACGAGACGCACCGGCGTCGCGCCGCGCTGAACCTCCACCCGGCAGCCGGGCCGGAGCGGCACCAGCCGGCGGCCGTCACACCACAGCAGCGCAATGGGTTCGTCCTCCCCCGCGTCGGACCCGCTGGGAGCCAGGATCTCGACGGCCGCGCGGGAATCCGGCGAGGTCACCAACGGCCGCGCGAACAGCGCGTGTGCGCTGATGGGCACCACCAGCAACGCCGAGACCTCCGGCCAGACCACCGGGCCGCCGGCGGAAAATGCGTAGGCCGTCGAACCGGTCGGCGTCGCGCAAACCACACCGTCGCAGCCGAAGCGGGAGACCGGACGGGCGTCCACCTCGACGACGCATTCGAGCATGCGGGCGCGGTCGGTCTTGCTGATCGCGGCCTCGTTGAGCGCCCAGTCCCGGGCGATCACCTCACCGCGGTAACGAACCAGGACGTCCACGGTCATCCGTTCGTCGACCGAGTACTCGCGAACGAGGATCCGCTCCAACGTCTGGTCGAGGTCATCCGGTTCCGCCTCGGCGAGGAACCCGACGTGGCCCAGGTTCGCCCCGAGCAACGGCAACCCCGCCCGGTACGCGAACTCGGCGCCGCGCAGCAGCGTTCCGTCACCGCCCAGCACGAGAACCAGCTCCGTCCCGGGCAGCGGGACGTGATCCGGCAGCGGACGAGCATGCTCGAGCCAGTCGACGCGTTCCGCCGGCAGCGCGTCGACCGCGACACCGGCGGACGTCAGGCGTTCGGTGACGTGCGCCGCCTTCTCGATCGCGCCCGGTCGGCCGGTGTGGGTGACGAGCAGGATCCGCCGGCTCATGCCGGTCCCTCCGCCATCGCTCGGGCGATCGTCGCCTCGAGCGCGGTGGCGTCCTGCGGTTCGGGACATGCGCCGTCCGCCCCGGTGAGCCAGAGCAGGAACTCGACGTTTCCGCGCGGCCCCGGCAACCGCGACGCAACCACTCCTCGGACCCGGGCCCCGAGTTCCTGTGCGGCGACGGCGACGTCACCTATCGCCTCCGCCCGCAACGCCGGGTCGCGGACGACACCGCCGGCACCCAGCCGCTCCCGGCCGACCTCGAACTGCGGCTTGACCAACACCACGAGGTCGCCGTCGGGACGGGTACACCGGATCAGGTTCGGCAACACGGTCCGTAGACCGATGAAGGAAAGGTCGGCGACGGTCAGCTCGGCGGGACCGTCGATCCGGTCGGGTTCGAGGTGCCGGACGTTCGTCCGTTCCAGGATCCGCACCCGGGGATCCGTCCTCAGCGACCACGCCAGTTGGCCGTAGCCGACGTCGACGGCGACGACCCGTCGGGCGCCGGCGCGAAGGAGCACGTCGGTGAACCCTCCGGTCGACGCCCCCGCGTCGAGGCAATGCTTCCCGGCGACCGACAACCCCGGCTCGGCGACGCTGAACTCCTGCAGCGCACCGAGCAGCTTGTGGGCACCGCGCGACACGTAGTCGATGTCGTTGCCTCGGCCCGGCCGGACGAACACGGGCGTATCCGCGCTCACAGCCGTCGCCGGCTTCGTCGCGACAGCTCCTGCCACCATGACGCGTCCTTCGCCGATCAGCGCGTTCGCCTGCTCGCGGCTGCGGGCCAACCCGCGCCGGACGAGTTCGGCGTCCAACCTTGCACGTCGTGCCATCGGAAGGTCCTCACGCGCCCGCCCGTGGACGATCCCCGCCGGGCGGGTCGAGCGCGTCGGCGAGCAGGCGGTGGACGTTCTCGAGGGCGCCGACCCGTTCCTCCACCGAGAGCTTCTCGGCGGCGGCGAGCCCGGCCAACGCCGCGTCGACACCCGAGTCGTCAGCCGGCTCGGACACTCCCGGCGTGTCCTCGCCGGGCTCGGCGGGGATCGTCATCGAAGAAGCTCCGTCCAGTTCGTCTACGGCGGTGGTCGCGGCACGAGCGACGCCTGGAACGCTACCGTCCGGACCGCACGCTTGCCGGCAAGGTTTCGATCCGGGTGCGGCGGGCGGGCCGCCCACCTGCTGCGCACCGCGGCCCAGACGCTCGCACGCACCGTGCCGGCTGCCGGCGTCTAGTCGGGCAGACCTTCGGCGCCGCGAACCGGCCTGCCCGCGTCGGCCGCCGCCCACGCGGCGGTGACGGCGGCGCGCAACGCGTCGTCGGAATCTCGCTCGGCACCGGCGACGACGCGAACCAGCTGGGACGTCTCGTCGTACTCGGCGCGCGCAGCTCGACAACGACCGTCGTGCGCCGCCGGGTGCCGGTCGTTGAGCCCGCGCAGGTCTCGGGCGACGAAGTCCGGTCGACGGGCCGGCGCGGCCGCGATGAGTTCGCTCACCCCGGTCACGCCGGTGAGCACGAGCAGCGACGGAGTTCCCGCCCGCCGGGCGCCTTCGATGTCGGTGTCCAAGCGGTCACCGACGACCAGCGGGTGACGAGCCCCGCTGCGGCGCACGGATTCGGCGTGCAGCGCGCGTTCCGGCTTGCCGGCGACGATCGGCTCGACGCCGGTCGCTGTCACGACGAACGCGACGATGGCGCCCATCCCCGGCATCCGTCCTCGGGAGGTGGGCACGGTCGCATCCCGGTTCGCCGCGAAGAACGCGGCCCCTCGGCTGACCGCCAACGCGGCCTCGGACAACCGTGGGTAGTCGATGGTGGGGTCGTAGCCGAGGACGACCGCGACCGGTTCGTCGTCGGCGGATCGCACCGGTTCGAACCCGACGTCCCGCATCGCCGCGTCGAGCCCGTCACCGCCGGCGACCAGCACCTTGGAGCCGGCCGGGAAGCGCCCGCTGATCAGCGTCGCGACGGCCTGCGCGCTGGTGGCCACCTGTTCGGGTCGCGCTTCGATGCCGAGCCGGGTCAGGTTCGCCGCGACGGACTCGGGCGTGCGGCGGGCGTTGTTCGTGACGTACTCGCGGCGCATGCCGGCCTTGGACGCCACCTCGAGCGCGGACACCGCATGTTCGACCGGGTCGGTTCCGAGATAGAGCACGCCGTCGAGGTCGAGCAGCGCGACGTCGAAGGTCTCGGACAGCGGGCGCGCTGCGCCGGCGAACGCGGCAGGACCCTCCGCCGGATCGAACCCACCGGGGGCGGACGTCACGGGATCGCGGCCAACTCGGTCAGCCGCAGCACCGCGTCCGTCGTCTCCTCGGCGTCCGCCCGGACGACCTTCTCGAAATACCTCGACGCCTCGTCCTGGCGACCTGCGGAAACGAGGGCGTCGGCGTAGGCGTACCAGAGGCGAATCGTCGTCGGGTTCGGGTTGTCGGTCTTCAACGCCGGCAACGTGAGTGTCTGCACGGCCGCTCGGTACTCGCCCAGATCCCGCCGGGCGCCGGCGACGACGATGGCGAGTTCGATGCGCTCGTCCGGGCCGAGTCGCCTGGCGTCGGGTTCGGCGGCGACGGCGAGAGCCCGCTCCGGATGCCCGAGTCCTCGTTCGCAATCGGCAAGCATCGGCAGCAGGTCGACGGTTCCGGTGATCCGGCGGGCGGCCCGAAGCTCGGACCGGGCGAGGGCGAAATCTCCCGCCGCGTACGCGCTGATGCCGAGGATCTCTCGCGCCTGGGCGAGCCGAGGCGCCTTCGACTTCGCGGCCTTCGCGTGGGCCAACGCCCGTTCCGGGTCCCGGTCCAAGAACAATCCGGCCGCGGCGAGATGCCTACCGACGAAATGCGCGAGTGGCCCCCCCAGGCCGGCGACGGCATCGCGAACCGCCGGTTCGAGGAGGTCGGCCTGGGCCTCCTCCGGAAGGTCCGGAACAGCGACCTGCGCTACGTCGTTGCGGGCGCGGGCATCCGGACGACCGGGCCGGGAATCCCGACGAACGGCGTCCGACCCGGCAGCGGCCCGCCTGCCACCACCTCGGGAGGCGCCCCCCGATCCGGTCGCTCGACGGGCGCGACCTTCGGGCATCCGTTCCTCCTCGGCCATGCGTCGTACGAGCCAGATTGCCATGTCGCGGCGATTCCGCGCCGGAAAAGCGATGAGGGCCATCACCTAGGTCATGGCCCTCATCGAAAGAATGTCCGGCGACGTCCTACTCTCCCACCCGGTCCCCCGAGCAGTACCATCGGCGCAGAGGGGCTTAGCTTCCGGGTTCGGAATGGGACCGGGCGTTTCACCCTCGCTATGGCCGCCGAAACTCTATGGAGTTGTGGTCGACCGACCGTAACTCGTGAACCGCACAGTGGACGCGAACAAAGAATTGAAATAAGTGGCAAGCCCTCGGCCTATTAGTACCGGTCAGCTCCACGGGTTACCCCGCTTCCACTTCCGGCCTATCAACCCGATGGTCTATCGGGGGCCTTACCAGGTTGACCCTGTGGGAGATCTCATCTTGAAGCGAGCTTCCCGCTTAGATGCTTTCAGCGGTTATCCCTGCCGAACGTAGCCAACCAGCCGTGCTCCTGGCGGAACAACTGGCACACCAGAGGTTCGTCCGTCCCGGTCCTCTCGTACTAGGGACAGCCCTTCTCAAGTATCCTACGCGCACGGCGGATAGGGACCGAACTGTCTCACGACGTTCTAAACCCAGCTCGCGTACCGCTTTAATGGGCGAACAGCCCAACCCTTGGGACCTACTC
>Ga0081455_10000820_pt1 | contig 40012 bp, 34 predicted proteins | sample TabmetS3T2R1_FD_70207 | JGI IMG/M metagenome (GOLD analysis project Ga0081455, IMG submission 70207) | Tabebuia heterophylla rhizosphere microbial communities from the University of Puerto Rico - S3T2R1 | ecosystem: Host-associated > Plants > Roots > Rhizosphere ... | reverse complement strand
CCCATGTGCAGGCGCGCGGGCTGGATCATGGCGTCATCCTGCGCAACATCCGCGACACCGTCGCGGTGTGTCCGCCCTTGATCATCACGGAAACTGAAATCGAGGAATTGCTGGAGGGTTTCCGGCGCGCGCTGGACGACGGCCTCGACCACGCCCGCAAACAGGGCTGGGTGGGATAACCTCCGTTTGCGGCCTGGATTTCGCCCTTGTCGGGCGGCGCCGCACGACTGGCGGTGCGGCAGCCGCGATGCTATGGGGACCATTCAATGGGAGCGTCCATGGTTCGGCGGCGGCACATCTTCTACATCGAGGGTTACGACCCCCAGGGACCGAAGGGCTATCACAGCCTTTTTGTCTATGCCGCCAAGCGGTTCCAGAAATTGTGGCCGATCAAGCTCGAGATCGGCGCGCTCGAACTGGATACGCCGCATCTCGCGCATTGGAACGTCGAGGCCGCAACCGACGATTGGCAGGTGTCAACCCGCTACGACTTCCTGAGGCTGGAAGCGCCGATCGCCAAGACCCTGGCGCGCCCGACCTGGCAGCTCGGCCTGCTCAGCCTGAAATGGGCGCTACAGGAGTGGACCAGCGGCCGGCTCATTCGTATTTTCAGGATCGGGCCGCGCTACGCGCTGTTGCTGATGATTTTGCAGACGATCCTCACCTGGTGGATCGGGCTATCGCTGACAGGCGGTGCACTGGTCGGGGTGCTGTTGGCGAAAATCATCGCCGCGCCGCTCGCGGCAAGCATTGCCGCCGCGCTTGTGGCCGCGGCTCTGCTGTTGTTCGCGCTGCAGCCGATGGTGAACATTCTCTATGGCCCGCGCGTCATGGTCGCCTGGCTCAATATCTGGAAATTCGCCGCGGGCGAACCGAGCGGGTTCGACGCACCGCTCGAGGCCTACGCGCGAGCGATCGTGGCCGCGGCGCGAGCCAATGAGGCCGACGAGATCGTGGTGATGGGCCATTGTTTCGGCGGCATGATCACGCCGTCGGTGATGGCGCGCGCGCTGGAACTCGATCCCGATCTCGGCCGCCACGGGCCGAAGGTGACCATGATGACGCTCGGCGCGGTGACCGCCGCCTGCGCACTGCATCCGCGCGCCACCCGCCTGCGCGATGACCTGAAGCGGATTGCGATCGAGCCGTCGATCCAATGGATCGACGTGCAGTCCCGCAAGGACGTGATGGTGTTCTTCGACGTCGATCCGGTCTCGGCCGTCGGCATCGATGCCGGCCCGCAGAAATGCAATCCCGCGATCTGGAAAGTGCGAATGCGCGACCTGTTCGCGCCGGGCACCTACAACAAGGAGCGCTGGAACTTCTACCGCATCCATTTCCAATACGTCATGGGCAACGACGTTCGCGCGACCTATGACTATGTGATGCTGTGCTGCAGCCCGCTCGGCGCGCATGAATGGATGCGTGACAAATCCGAGACGGTTCAAGGCTTCCTGCGCGACCTCGACCGGATCGATCCGACGCGGCCACAGCTCGTGCCGCTCAACGCCGACAAGGACGCCGTGATCCCCTGGGATAATGCAGTCAAGGCGCCGCTGACGTAAGCGGACGGGCCTCCGCAGCGTCCGATCGGGCTATCTCAAGCGGGGGCCGCGCCGATCTCGAGAGGACCTTGATGCACGCCACGGCTGCCGACACCCTTCGTCAGATCTGGCGCGAGGCCCGCCTGCCTGAGGAGGCCCTGGGTCAGATCAAGCTGACCGGCGAGGAGCCGGTGCTGCCGTCCTCCTTCGCGATCGGTGTTGCCGCGCAAAGCAGCATCGGCTCGGCTGCGCTGGCCGCGGCCGAGATCTGGCACGCGCGCACCGGCAGACGACAGCGCATAGGCGTCGACCTCCGCGCCGCCGCGCTCGAATGCCTCGGCTGGTTCTCACTGGATGGCCGCGCGCCGGAGGTGTGGGACAAGCTCTCGGGACTTTATCCCTGCGGGGAAGACGCGGGCGAAGCCGGCTTTGTCCGCATCCACGCCAATTTCGCGCATCACCGCGACGGCGCCTTGAAGCTGCTCGGCCTAAAGCCTGGCGACAGCGCGGAAAAAAACGACGTCACCCGCGCGTTGCGGCGCTGGCGCGCACGCGACTTCGAGCAACAGGCGGCGGACGCCGGCCTCGTCGTCTCCGCGCTGCGCAGCTTCGCCGAATGGGATGCGCATCCCCAAAGCCGGGCTGTCGCGACAGAGAAGCTAGTCGGCATGGAGACGATCGGGGCCGCGAGCCGGCGCCCGCTGACGCCGCTCGACCCGGCTGAACCGCCGCTCAAGGGCATCCGCGTGCTTGATCTGACGCGCATCCTGGCGGGCCCCGTCGGCGGACGCACGCTCGCCGCCTACGGCGCCGATGTGATGCTGGTGAACTCGCCGCATCTTCCGAACATCGAGGCCATTGCCGATACCAGTCGCGGCAAATTATCCGTTCATCTCGATCTTGCGACCGAGTTGGGGCGCACGACGCTGCGCGAGCTCGTGCGCGAGGCCGATATTTTCGTGCAGGGCTATCGGCCCGGCGGCATCGCCGCGCTCGGCTTCGGGCCGGAGGAACTCGCCGCGCTGAAGCCCGGCATCGTCTGCGTCTCGCTGTCCGCCTATGGCTATCACGGTCCCTGGGCGAGCCGGCGCGGCTTCGACTCGCTGGTGCAGACCTCGACCGGGTTCAACCACGCCGAGGGCGAAGCGTTCGACGGCTCACCGCGAGCCTTGCCGGTGCAAGCGCTCGATTTTTGCGCAGGCTTCCTGATGGCGTTTGGTGGGCAGGCTGCCCGACTGCGCCAGGCCCGCGAAGGCGGCAGCTGGCATGTCCGCGTCTCGCTGGCACGCACCGCACACTGGCTGCGCGGACTGGGCCGCGTTCCAAATGGAGCGGCAACGCCAAAGCCCGAGATCGCCGGTTTGGTGAAGACTTACGAGTCCGGCTTCGGCCGATTGGTGGCACTGCCCCATGCGGCGACATTTTCAGCGACGCCCCCGCACTGGTCGCGGCGGTCGATGCCGCCCGGCTCTCATCGGCCGGAATGGCCGGCGCGGAACTGAAGCGCAAGGTCGCCGACATGGGCGAGCCCCCGCGAGGATAAGGAACAGCGTGCAGCCGCGTCCGTTGGCAGATCATCACACCCGGCGCAGCAGATGTCCCATGGTGGCAAAACGCACAACGAAAAAGCGCGGCAGGCACGGCGCCAACCAGCTAGCCGGGCGCAAGCGGACAAGCCGCAAATGGTCGGCACGCGTCACCGAGAAGAGTGATGCGCTGGACCTCAAAGCAAGAATATTCAAAGGCACGCCGTCAGAGATCGCACGATCGCTGAAGCGCTCGGCCGAGCACAGCCACCGCCGCAAATCGAGTCCCTACCGCTCGGCGATGTCGATGCTGACCTTCTATATCAATCGCGGCGGCAAGAACCTGTCAGCCACCCAACGCAAGAAGCTTGAGACGGCGAAAACCAAGCTGCGCGAGGCTTTTGGTCGCGCCACCTGAGTGCGGCGAACGAATGGGACATCTATGGCGACCGCCAGCGATTGAGCTTGCCATCCCACACGCAGACCCGACCGGCAGCGCAGGGCCGCGCGCGCGGTGGCGGCGGCGCATAGGCCAAGGCATCAAGCGGATTGCGATGGCGCACCCTGCCTGATGCGCGGGCCAATCGCGTTGACGCACGGGCCAATCGTGTGCGCGCGGCAGGCTCATCGATCGTGGCAACCGGACGCGCACCGGCCGACGGCGTCGCGACGGGCAGCGCCTTGAATTGCTCCGGGGGCCCGAGCGGCGTGGCCGCAAACACCGCACCGGTCAGGTTCATGCCGAAATAATCGGTCGCGTGCGCGGCACCGCTCAGCGCCAGCACCGAAGCCAACGCCCCGCTCAACCAGAAACCTTGCTGTGCACGCATGGCGGTGACTCCTGCCGGTTCCAGTAACGGACCCACATCAAGTACAAACTGGATTTAAGACCAAGCTGGGATTGCGCAATAGCCGGCGGCTCAGCCCGCGATGGATCGGAAAGGATCCGCTGCACACTTTTCCGGATCAGGCTCTAACGCCGGCGCGGGCCAAGCGGTACGAAGTCGGCCGCGCTGCGCTCGCCGTCGCCTTTGCCGACGAACATAAACAGCCCGTCCATCGTGGACACGATATCGCCCCGCCTGAGGTCATCACGCAGCACCTGCTCCGAGGCGCGGCGGGCGAGTTCGAGGTCTTGCGGCTCGGGGTTGCTGAGGGCTTCAGCCTTGCGCTTGGCCAGATCCGCCTTCAATTGCTGCCGCTGCGCCTCCGCACGCGCTCGTTGCGCGGCGATTTCACTGCGCCAAGCGTCTCGTTCCGAGATTTGCGGCGGAGCCGCGTCGGACCGCGCCACCTCCTCGGCGACTGCCGCTGAAGCGCACGCCAACAGCGCAATAGACGTCCAGAGAAGCCAACGCATGGCTCAACTGTAGCATAGGCGGGGCCTGATCAATGAGGTTTCGAAAGCCGGCCGGATGTACCAGAAAACGTCGCCTTGCATTCGATCGCCTGCCATTTCATCGGGCGACGAAGTTGAGCGTGGCGCATGCGAGCCAACCAACGAACGCGCTAAGTATCGAGACGCTTAGCGCAAGGGTTGCGCGTGCTGCCCGCGCGCCGTCGTGATCGGCCCGCCAAACGCAACCGCGCGATGTGCCTGCGCTGAGAGCAGCGGCTGCCGACTTGGGTTCCCTGTCCACAGATTCCCTGCGAGTTCGCACAAAATTTTCGCAAACATCCGCGTCTCGCTGCAGCGCCGCGACGAATTTTCTTCGTGCGATGAAACGATTGTGATTTGTAAGTGTTGTACGGTCCGATTCGGACCAAGGTCAAATTCCATGACAGGTCTCGCGGTCGTTCTCACCCTCTGGATTGCTCTCAACGTGGCCTTCGTGGTCCTGCGGCTGAACGCAAAGCGCGAGCGCCAGCAAACCGCAGAGGTGCTGACCTTCACGCCTCGCATGTCCGCGCGGCTCAGGCCGTAGCCCTGCCTGTCGGCGATGTCATCAAGACGGCGGGTGCCTGCCGTGTTTGAACCAGATCACAGCAGACGGACTGATCACAGCCGGCAGATTCGTGCGGTCGCGTCCCGTCGGGGACAAACCGTCCCGCTTTCCATCGCTGTCCTGTTTGCCGCGATCACTGTCCTGGTGACCCCCTCGACGGCGGAGCATCTTGGGACCCGCCGCGAGCAGTCGGTGCGACACTATTGCTGGAAACGGATTGGATTGGACCCCGACGCCACGCCGACAAAGCACCAGGCGGCACGGTTGAAGCCGTGCGTCACTAAGCGGCTCGGACACGAGGACCGCTACATGGACCAATTCTGACTGGTCTGTCGGACCAAGGCTTCAATCGGAACTGAAGTCCTTGCCGGCGTGACTTCCGGCTGGAGGAAGAACCGAGCGGATTTCGTTCAGCTGTTCGCGGGCGCTCACGATCTGACGTTGAATGAAATCGGTCTGAAGCTGCATCGCCTCGGACAGATCCTTGGCATGAACGAGCTTTCGGGCATGGTCGAATGCAGCCTTCATATTCTTCTCGGCTAAGGTCAATGTCTTGCTCGAAAACTCAGCTCCTGCATTCGGCATTCCCGTCGTTGAATGCTTCATCGCCTCAACGACGTTCAAAAAAGCCTTTTCAGCCTGATCCACGCTGGCCGCTGCGAGCTCTCGAATTTGAGAGGGAACTTCCATCTTGACGTCCGCCATGGCGACCTCCTTCATTCGACGTCGGGGTTGAGAGTCTTCCGCCGCGTAACCACCGGCGCCGTCCCTGTGATCGAAGATCTATTTTTTCAGGCAGAGCCCGACAGTCGGGGATGTCGAGCATTTCGCGCCGTCGGCGGCACCCCCGCTCGGGCAGAACACCGAGACGAGATTTTCGGAGCTGTCGCAGGCGACCTGTCCATCGGCCTGCACGGCGCGGATGCTCGTTCCGGAATCGCCCTTGTCGCCCTTCGGCCCCGGGACACCTTGCGATCCCTGCGGACCTTGTTGGCCTGCCGCGCCCTGCGGCCCCGGCACGCCCTGAATTCCCTGAGCGCCTTGCGGCCCCGCAGGACCTTGCGGCCCGGGGTCGCCCTTCGGTCCGGGATCGCGACCGCAGCCGGCCAACAGAACCGATCCGATCAAAATCAACGGCAGCGCGGCACGCATGATCGTCCTCCCCTTTTTGTTGCCGAGAGCATCGGATGACGAAACGGCACCCGTCAAGCCCGTCGTTTGCCTGGGATCAGAGACACAGCGCGCAACCAGCGCCACGAAGCTTGCGCGGCCGGAGCAGCGGTCGCATGAGCATCGATGTAAAACACCCGCGCCGAATGCTGGCGCGGGTGCTTTCAGTCAACCAAGACTTCGTCGACGGCCCCTTCGGTCAGCGGCGCGGCATCGTCCACATATCGCCGTTGAAATTCATGTCGTGAACGACGACGCCGGCACTGAACTGCACGCTGGTGCTATCGATGCCGAAATTGGAGCTGGGCAATGTGACGGGCATGTTCACGTAGTTCTTTTCGTAGAACTTGCCCGTGACCTGCAGGTAAGGCCAGAACCGGACACCGCCGGCCGTCCAGTTCTGATTGCTCCATTCGAGGCCGACGCCGACCATACCACCCAAAGCGTTGCGGTTGGTGTTGGTAACCGGCCCGCTGCCGAAGTTCATGTTATAGTCGTAGTTCAAGAACGAGACACCGCCGAGGCCATAGAAGTAAGCGTACTTGGCCGGGAAGTAGCCAAGGCGCGCGCCCAGGTCCAATTCCCAGTTCGAGCGTGTCCCCACGAACGAGGTCGGGCTGAAATAATGGTTGTTGTCTTGGCCAAAATACGTCCCGCTCAAAAACGGCGAGAACACCACGCCCGGCCACGCGTTGATGGGCATGCTGTAGCCGATGAAACCGCCAACGCCAGGCATCGGCTGCTGCTCTTCGAACAAATCGGTCTGCCGACCGGCGAGATTGTACTCATAAATTTTGCGGGTTTCGACCTTCTCCGTAAAGTTGACGCCGATGTAGAACCCCGTCCACGAGAACACTGGGCTTCCACTGGTCACGGACGGCACGGATGTTACGACACTCAAGGGCACCCACGGCCTGCCGACATCGACGATCAAGGGAACCTGATCCATCGGGATTTCGCCGGTGGTGCTGATCGTGCGGCCAGTTTCGCTGACATGGATGAATTCGATCGTGCTGTTGTGGCGATCGATCCGGTCGTCATGGGTGTAAGTGACGCGGCCGGTCTGGCTGACCGTGGCGGGCTGCCGCGGGTGCGTCTTCATCACACGGTGCGTCTGCGGATGTCTTTCCCGGATGACGACAACGATCTTGTCGCCCGCGATGCCACTGCCCTTATTGGTGACGGTGCTCCCATCCTCGACCACGGTGGCCAACGCCACGCCCGAGAAACTGCACGCGATCAACGCGGCAAACACGCACGTTTTCATTTTCATTTGAGCCCCCTGACGCCCCACTTTTGACCAGATTAGCGTGGGCGCGAGGCCGGGTCATGCGCGGCTACGGGCTCGGAAAAATGAGCTGTGAACTGTGGCGGAATCGCCACGCTCAAGCAGAGCGCACGCTGTTCGCTCAAATGTGAGCAAGCGCATGCACTTGCGCGAGCCAAGGGGCGGCACAACACAAAGCCGCGGTATCCTGATCCGCAAGCCACAATCTGCAGCGGCGACCAAGGCTCAACCGAGATTCAGCCGAAAGCGCGCTTCGCGGGTCTTGCCGTTCTGATGCGTGACGACAATTCGGACCGTCCAAACCTTGCTGCCCGCCAAAGCCTGTGTCGGAATATCGCCCAGCGCTCCGTCAGGCGCCGCAGATTTGGTGACGCTGGCGATCTTCTTGAACGATGACGGCGTTTCACCCGCGCCGAGTTCGAGCTGCGCCGTCGCGAATTTGTCGGCATCGGCAAGTCCGAACACGCGCACCACCTGGCCGCCAGCGGCTTGCGTGACGGCGACGCGCGCGATGCCGGCGAACAGGAAGTAATCCTTCGGCGCCTGCAATGCGGCGCGCGCATCGGGCAAACCGTAGCCGGTGAACTGATCGACGCCGGGCGGACCGATATCCTTTGCGGTGCTCTTGATGATGTTGATGACTTGCTGATTGGTCAGCGTCGGATCATTGGCGATCATCAGCGAGGCCAACCCGCTGACGAACGGCGCCGCAAACGAGGTACCATCGGCGCGATAATAGCGTCGGTCGGTCCCGACATAATTGGTGCCGGCGATATATTTGATAGCCTTCGGCGAGAACAGCGTATCGGTCCGCCGCGCCCGCAGGCTCAGTATATCGACGCCCGGCGCGGCCACCGAAACCTTTCCCCAGTTCGAGAAATTGGCATGCTGGTCGTCAACCGTGCTGGCGCCAACGACGAGCACCTTGTCCGACGCCGCCAAGCCATAATCCTCGGTGCTGACGCCCTCATTGCCGGCCGCGACCACGATGACCGCGCCTTTTTTGTAAGCGTAATCGAGCGCGTCCGTCACCATCTTGTTGGTTTTCTCGCCGCCGACGCTGAGGTTGATCACCCGTGCGCCGTGATCGGCCGCGTACACCAGCGCTTCCGCGACATAGGACGATCGCGTATGACCGAAATTGTTGACGGCCTTGAGGATCATCAACCGTGCGAACGGGTTGATGCCTGCGACGCCGTCGGCGTCCTTCCAACTGCCGGCGATAATTCCCGCGACCATCGTGCCATGGCCATCCATGTCCCACGGCTTGCCGTTGCGGGCAAAGAAATCCCAGCCGATCACGTCATCGACTTTGCCATTCTTGTCGTCGTCGATGCCGTTGATCTTTTCGTTCGGGTTGCGCCAGATGTTATCCCAGTCGAGGCTGCGGTGATTCCAGTCGATGCCGGTGTCGATCAACGCGACAATAACGGGCTCGGCATTCTTCTTGACCAGCCGCCAGGCCGACTGCGGCGACGCATCAAAGCCAAGCCGTTGCAATCCCCACTGGTCCGCCTGCTTCTGTCCCCATGACCCGGTGCTCCTGAAATATTTCGTGCTCGGCGGCTCAAGCATCTCCTGAGCCGCACAAGGCGTCAGCAGCAGCAACGATCCGATCAGCCCGGCCAGCGGTTTCATGGCCGGAGGCTCCGTCGAGCGTCGGACAATTTGAGCGTGGCGTGAGGCAGCCCCTCGCCGCGCGCGGTCGAGGACGGAGGGTCGAGTTCGTAAGCGGGCAGCTTTTGCCAGCACCAATCGTCGAACAAGGCCGCCGGGTCCATGTTGAACATCTTGGCAAGCGCGAGGCCGGTGAGCCATTGCTGCGCCATGTCAAATCGCTCCTGCGCCCCGACACGGACATAACGCGTGCCATCGACGTTGACGGTTTCCATGAACAGCGACGTGCCGGACGGCAGGTCGCCCGCCGGTATCTTCGTCGGAATCCCGGCCTTGTCGGCGGCAACCTGCATGACAAATTCGCTCAGCTTCGGCATGTTCATCCCGAGCAGGAAATTCGCGCCTGGCTTTGCGAAATTGAGGCCGAACTGCTGGCGCTTGTTGAAATCGATCTTGTAGCTGCCACGCCCGTTGATGACGGCCGCGAGCGCCGCGGGTTCGTCGAAACCCGTGTCGTTCTTCTGATCGAGTTCGAGCGGCGCCGTGTAGCCGACGAAGTTGACGAGGAAAGGTTCGTGCTGACCAAAGCTCGGCTGGTCGTAATTCCAGCTCGAGCCGGTGATATTGATCGTGATGTTATTTCCGTCGGATATTGTCGGCGGCTCCGATGGTTTCTCCGCCTGCTTTTGTGTCGCCGGGCCATCCTTAGCGGCCTTCTGCGGCCCCTTGGTCGCGGGTTTCGTCGTATTGCTGCTTGCGGATTTTTGTCCCGTCACGGGCTTGTTAACTTGGTCCGGCACCTTACCGAACTGCGATTCGATCGCCTTTTGCTCCGCGTCCTGCGCCTTCAAGCCCGCATCGCTGAATTCCTTGATGCGCTTTTCGCGTTCCTCCGGGGTCTCCGGACGAAGCTCGCCATATTTGTCATATTGCGTCTTGGCGTCCTGTAGCTGTGTCTTCAGCCGCCAATAGCGCATAGCGGCATCGAACATCCGGCGATCGGCCAGCTTCACCGTTCGTTCCTGCTCGGCGCGCTTTTTCGGATCGGCCCTTGGACCGTCCTTCGGCGTGCTGTCGAGCACGTGCGTCTCCTTCTCATATACTTCTTTCCGTGCCTGATGCTCCGATAAGGCCGCCGGCACCTGGAAATCCTCGAGATCATGGATCACCTGCTTGGCCTTTTCGCCGCGAGCCTTCGCTTTCGCCGATTCCTCTTCGGGATCCTTTCCAGCCTCAAGCTCCGCAATCCGGCCGCGCTGAATCGTGATTGTATCCTTGTCATTGGTTGCTTCCGCGGTCTTCAGCTTGGCCTTGGCCTCTTCGAGTTTGGCCTTGAGGCCATCGACCTTCTGTTCGGCCTGCACTTTGGGGCTGACATTGACGAAGGTACGATCGTTGAATGCGTGCTTGGCCTTGTTAGGGTCGGCGGGGTCTTGCTGACTGTTGATCGGAATTTCCGGCACCTCCTTGCCGGTCGCACGATCCTTCCAGACGCCGTTCTCCTTCTTGTAACTCTTGCCAGTGCCGGGATTGAAGGCTTCGTTCGGATCGAACCAACCGGTGCGCGCACCGTCCGGGCCGACCTGGACAGGCTCGCCCGTCTTGGCATCGACCCATTGACCATTGTCGTTGCGCGGCGTCTGCGGCGCCGATGCGTCGGCCTGCTTCGCAGGCGCCCCCGGATCCGCTTGTTTGGGCGCCGCCGGATTGCCGCCCTCGAAACGAAACTGGCGTCCGCTGTAGAGATGGGTCGCGGCGTTCGGGTCGTCCTTGTTCGGTTTGGCATGGATCGGCAAGGTGACCACGACCTCTCCGGTCTTCTCATTCTTCCAGATGCCGTTCTCGCGCCTGTAGCTCTTGCCGGATTCAGGATCGAAGGCTTCGTTCGCATCGAACAACCCGGTGCGCGTCCCTTCCGGCCCGACCTCAACAGGCTGGCCCGTCTTGGCGTCGACCCAGCGCGGCGTGGTCGAGAGTTCGGGCTTCACCTGCGCCTGGGCAGGCGCAGGCTTGGCCTGCTTTGGCTCGCCCTTCACAGTCTTTTTGGCCGACGGGCCCTTTGCACCCTTGGCCTCTGTCAGCGGCAGCTTTTTGCTGTCCAAGATTTCGGTCGACGGCGTCTTGACACTGTCATCTCGCGGACTCGTGTTGGCGGTCTCGGCAGGCACTTGCGCGCTTTCCTGGATGTTGATCTTGATATCCAGTCCATCACCGCCAAGCCTGGTGCTGATCCTGTTTCGCAGCGGCGACTGCTCCTGATAGGCCACGTTGCCCGAAATCTTCAGGCAGGTATCCGTGCCCGGAACATAATAAAAGCCGTTGCCGTAAAGCGTGCAGATCCTGACATATTCGACGACAGTCGAGCCGCCGCCACCGCCGGAATAGCCGCGATTGCTGACGGGTGCAGGATCGGTGCTGCTGGACGCGTTATTGCCTGGCCCGCCGTAATCGACACCCAGCTTCAGACTATCGCTGATGTTGTAATTGACGGAGGCGCCGATCGACCATTCGGAATCGTAAGTGTAGCTCAGCTTGGGCGCGGGTGATTTCGGCTTGACTGTTTCGTAGCTCTGCCCGCCCTGCCTGATGAAGCCGCCGATCTTGATACACATGTCGGTGCCTGGGACGTAGTAGAAGCCGGCACCCTCCAGACTGCATATCTTCACATATTCGGGGGTATAGCGCGGCTGGCTCGATTCCGTCATCGGAATGGAGACTTTGAGTCCATTGCCGAGGTCGGCCGTGTAGGCGACTTCTCTGTCCCAATGATCCGATCCGGAGGTGGATGGCACAAGCCCGCCAAAATCGCGGAAGCTGCGGCTGATCTGTTCGAGCCGCTTTGCATCCGGGCCATTCGGCTCGTTGTCATATTCCCACTCCGAATAGTAGTAGTGGCCATATTCCGCATAATGCCACTCGTCGGCAGCCTGCATGCGGTAATTGCGCGGCAGGCCAGAGCCGAACCAGCACCACGTGAAGTAATCCCAGGCCGCGTTGATGCAGAACTCGGAGTCGCAAATCCTGATGTTGTCATCAGGTGATTGGCCGACATCAGGTGGATCGGCTGCCAACCCGGGGCTGGTCCAGCCGCAGGTCAGAGCGAAAAGGACAGCATAGCGTTTCATGATCTGCTCTGGTGCTCCAAAAATTGACGTCGTCCGCCTCAGGCTTTCAGCAACAGGCCGTTTCGCTCATCAAAGCGTAACGACCGCTGCCAGCTTTGCGACGACCCTCCGATAAAATCTGTCGAACAATCCCGATGGCGCAGGCGCCGGCAACGTGATCCGGTCAGGCCGGATCTGACGCGCGCGAAGCTGCGCTGTCATGCGCGCATCGTAATGGTAGATGTCCGGCAACGGCCGCCATTCGCCATTGTCGTCCTCGGCCATCGTTTCGTAGGTCAAATACACCGGCAGCGGCTTGGCCAGCGGCACATCGATATCTTCCTCGCGCAAGAGCGCCTTGATCCGGTCGCCGGCCTGTTCGCCAAGCTCCATCGCCAGAATGGTTTCCGCATAGCTCAGCGCGTTTTCCACCCGCACGCAGCCATGGCTCAAGCCACGCAACCTGCGTTCGAACGGCGACGGGTCGGGCGTGTCGTGCTGGTAGACTGCGAACGCATTCGGGAAATTGAAGCGCACCCGGCCGAGCGGATTGAAGCCGCCGGGCGCCTGGGCGAGCGTCGTGCGGCCCTCAAGATCCGTACTCATCGTCAGGCCGACCTGTTCGCGCAGCGCCGCATCCTCGATGAACGGCTGCATTGCGCGGCTTGAGGCGATCGACCGCGGAACATTCCAGACCGGATTGACGGTCATCGATGTCATGGCAGAGACAATCAACGGCGTCGGCGTCGCCGGGCTGCCGACCACGGCGCGCGCGACGAAGGCGAGTTCGCCCTGCTCGAACAGCCGCAGCGTATAATCGGGAAGGTTGACCACCACGCGCGTCGGCTCGAGGCCGCGCGGCAGCCAGCGCCAACGTTCCATATTGGCGATCACCGTGTCCGTCGCACCGCCGCTTGCGCGCAACTCCGCCAACGCAAATTTCAGGGCGCGATAATGCGGATGGCTCGGATGCAAGGCCTGCAGCGCGGCGACGACACGGCTGGGATCGCTGAGCTCATTGAGAAACGCGGCGATATCCAGCGTCTTCGAAGGATAGGCAATATCGGACGAGATTGTTCTGGCATCGAGGCGTCCGCCATTCGCATCCTGCGCATAGCGAAGAACGGTGCGGGTGGCGACGAGCTCCAGCTGGGCCAGGTTCGCTGTATCGCCGGACAGGTCCGGCAGACCATAATCCGCCGGGACAAGTCCCTCGCTGTCGATCGAGGCCAGATAATCCGCGGCCAAACGATACCGCGTCGACGGCTTGCCGCTGTCGATCCAGAGCGGGGCAAAATCGCGCTGCCGGTAAAACGCGCGGACGGCTGCCCGCGTCGTCGCGCCTGCAATCACCGACGGCGCGTGTTCGGACAAGGCGGCCTGCAGCGCGCGGACGATGGCGGGGTCGGCATGCTTGACGGTATCACCGTGTGGTCCGAGCCAAAGGCCGGACACCACCGGGGCTGCCGCAACCCCCGTGCCTGCTAAGCCGATCAGGAGCAACAGAACGAGGCGACGTGCGCTCATGGGCACCCCACGTCAGAAGCGTATTTGTGGCTCCCGCGTGTTGTCAACGGCTAACGCAAGCGCCCTTGGCCGCGCGAAAGGATTCTTTCCAAGCCGTCTGCTGCCCACGCCGTCCCGCTGCCGCTCTCACTCCGGTCAGCGGCCGGCGACTGCAACCTGCGCCGCATCTCTTCAAGCTGCTTCAAGCGCTCCGGCAAGACACGGCGACGTTCGGCCTTCGCTTGCCGATATTCGCGCGGAATCAGACAGAGACCGCGCGGCAAGCTGCGCAAAGCGAGCTCTATCTTCGATCAGCAAATCAGGTGGTGGCCTGATGTCAGGGATAGATTTAAATGACACCCCGTCGCTGGAGGGCGGACAGCACGCGGCACATGGCGCGCACTCCGTGATCCTGGCGAATGCTAACGTGCTGATTTATGCGTTCCGCCGCGATGCGACGCATCTCTGCCTCCCGATCCTGGCTGAGTGAACTGGTCCAAAGCGGCGCGCAGTTTGGCCGCGGCCAAAATCCGAGCCGATTTTCCTTGCGTCACCCTGATGACAATGGCCTTGCTCAACCGCTAGGCTGATCGAGCGCCGTTCGCGATCATCGATCGCGCATCAAGCGCCGGGCACGCGCCACCGTCACAGCACCAATGCGCGACGGGCAAAAAATTTGGGGAGTGATCGTGCAGACCGAGAGCGACACTTACGACTATATCGTGGCCGGTGCGGGATCAGCCGGGGCTGTCATCGCGGCCAGGCTTTCGGAAAGCGGCAAGCACAGGGTGTTGTGCCTGGAGGCAGGCACCGAGAACGAGAGCTACATCTGGTCGCGCGCGCCGCTCGGCGGCGCATTCATGATCCACAATGAAAAGGTGAACTGGAACGATTTCTCGGAGCCGACGCCCAGCCTCGACAACCGCAAGATCCATGTGCCGCACGGCAAGATTCTGGGCGGCTCGAGCTCGATCAACGCCACCATCGCCAATCGCGGCCAGAAGGACGATTACGACAATTGGGCGCAGATGGGGTGCCGCGGCTGGAGCTACAGCGATATCGTCAAATATTTCAAGAAACTCGAAAGCGCCGAGATCGGCTCGGACGAGGATCGCGGCCGCGACGGCCCCATTCGGGTGTCGGCCTCGACCAAGCTGTCGCCCTTCTTCGACCTGTTCATCAAATCCGCCGAAGCGTCCGGCTATCCCTATAACCTCGACTACATGAGCGGCAGGCAGGTCGGGGTGACGATGGCGCAATTGTCGTCGCGGCGCGGTCGGCGCAACAGCACGGCGACGCAATATCTGGCGCCGGCACGCGGCCGAGCCAATCTCACCATTGCGAGCGGCGCTCACGCCGTCAAACTGATCCTGCAGGGCGAGGCATGCGTCGGCCTCCACTATCGCCAGAACGGCGTGATGAAAGAGGCCCGCGCCAGGGAAACCATCGTCAGCTGCGGCAGCATCAACTCGCCGAAGCTGCTTGAGCTCTCAGGGATCGGCGATCGCGCGGTTCTGTCCGGCTTCGGCTTAGAGACGATCCATGATTTGCCGGGCGTCGGCCGCAATCTTCAGGATCATTTCGGCCCGCTGATCCAGTGGACGTTCAACCGTGAGGGGCTGTCGCTCTATGACCGCGGACACGGCTGGAAACTGTTGCGCGAAATTGGTCGCTACGTCCTGTTCGGCAAGGGCTTCATTTCGCAAGGCATCGGATTGGGAAAGATCTACGCGCGCTCCAATCCGGGCGTGGAGGATTCCGATGTCGCTCTGCTTGCCAATCCCTTCATGATCGAGGTCGGCGGCGAGGCCCAGATCAGCGGCACCGGCGGCAATCGCTCGATGGCTCGGATCAACGGCTTCTACATCATGCTGCAGCTGCTCCGCCCCGAAAGCACCGGCAGCGTTCACATCAAATCGGCCGATCCTGCCGTGCCTCCGGCGATCCGCTACAATTTCCTCGATACGGAAACCGACCGGCGCGCATTGATGGAGGCATTCCGGCTCGCCCGACGGGTCGTCACCACCTCGCCGCTCGGTGACGCCATCGACAGGGAAATCGTGCCGGGCCCGCAGGTCCAGAGCGACGATGAGATCCTCAGCTTTGCGCGAAAGGTGGGCGTCACGAGTTTCCACCCGGCCGGCACATGCAAGATGGGCCAGGACGCCATGGCTGTGGTGGATGACAGGCTGAAGGTCCACGGCATCAGTGGATTGCGCGTCGCCGACGCCTCCATCATGCCACGGATCATTTCAGGCGCGACCAACATCCCGACCATCATGATCGGCGAAAAGGCTGCCGATATGATCCTCGCTGATGCACGGGCCTGATGACGTGAGTCACTTAAGCGCAATTCAAGGAGCCGCCGGAGCCGGCTCGGCGGGTTAGGTCTGGACAGGCGGCGTGCTCGCTGCATCTGTGGCAGATAGGGGCTGGCCGGCGCTGCAGCCGGCGGCGTGGCCGCCACCCTGTTTGGGTGAGCTTGCCGACGACAACCGCAGCCGGCTCTTCGAACCGCCCCGCCGATACGTCGACTTTTCTGTTACTATTGCTGCAGCGCAGCGAATTGCCTAGAATGCCGAACCAAATATCGCTCGGCTCACCCCGATCCGGCTCACCACAGGACTTTAGGAAGCAGCATGCGAGTTTGTATCGTAGGTGCCGGCTATGTCGGCCTGGTCTCGGGCGCGTGTTTTGCGGATTTTGGCCACACCGTCTGTTGCGTCGACAAGGATGATACGCGGGTCGCGAATTTGAAGCGCGGCGAAGTGCCGATCTTCGAGCCGGGCCTGGACAATCTGATTGCGACCAACGTCAAGGCCGGCCGCCTCACCTTCTCGACCGAATTGGCGCACGCGGTGTCCGAAGCCGATGCCGTCTTCATTGCGGTCGGTACCCCCTCCCGCCGCGGCGATGGCCACGCGGACTTGTCTTATGTCTATGCGGCTACCCGCGAGATTGCTGCCGCACTCACCGGCTTCACCGTGGTGATCACGAAATCCACCGTCCCGGTCGGGACCGGCGACGAAGTCGAGCGCATCCTGCGCGAGGTCAATCCGAAAGCCGACGTCGCGGTGGCCTCAAATCCCGAGTTCCTGCGCGAGGGCGCGGCGATTCGCGATTTCAAGCATCCGGACCGCATCGTCATCGGGGTCGACAATGATCGGGCCAAGGAGGTGCTGGCCGAGATCTATCGTCCGCTTTATCTCAACCAGGCCCCGATCATGTACACAGGGCGCCGCACGGCCGAGCTGATCAAATACGCCGCCAACGCGTTCCTCGCGACCAAGATCACCTTCATCAACGAGATCGCCGATCTCGCGGAGCGCGTCGGCGCCGACGTGCAGGAGATTGCCCGCGGCATCGGCCTCGACAACCGCATCGGCGGCAAATTCCTGCATGCCGGCCCCGGTTTCGGCGGCTCCTGCTTTCCGAAGGACACCCGCGCGCTGATCAAGACCGGCAACGACCATGACGCGCCCTTGCGCATCGTCGAAGCGGTTCTTGCCGTGAACGAAAATCGCAAGCGCGCGATGGCCAAGAAAGTCGCGGCCCCGTTCGGCGGCAATCTGCGTGGCAAGACCGTGGGTGTGTTGGGCCTGACATTCAAGCCGAACACCGATGACATGCGCGATGCGCCCTCACTGCCCCTGATCACGGCACTTCAGGACATGGGCGCAAATGTCCGCGCGTTCGACCCCATCGGCATGGAGCAGGCCAAGCTGGAAATGCCCGGGATCGGCTATTGCACCGACCCCTATGAGTGTGCCGCCGGGGCGGACGCTTTGGTGATCGTTACCGAATGGGAGCAATTCCGCGCGCTCGATCTCGATCGCATCAAGGCCGAGATGAACTGCCCGGTGCTGATCGATTTGCGCAACATCTATCGGCCCGAGATGGTGCGTGCGAAGGGCTTCTTCTATGACAGCGTCGGACGCACGGCTGACTCGAATTCAGCCCCTGGTCGCGTTGAGAAGCTTGCGAGCTGAGATCTCCGGCGCGAGGGCTGTAATCCAGATGTCAAAGACAGTCCTCGTCGCAGGCGGCGCCGGTTACATCGGCGCGCATTGCTGCAAGGCGCTCGCCACGGCCGGCTACCTGCCGGTGTGCTATGACAACCTGTCGACCGGGCATCGGGATTTCGTCAAATGGGGGCCGCTCGTGGTCGGCGACATCGCCGACGCGCAAAAGCTCGATGCCGCGTTCCGGGAGCACCGCCCGGCGGCTGTTCTGCATTTCGCCGCGGCGAGCCTGGTCGGCGAATCCGTCGTCGATCCGCAGAAATATTACCTGAATAATGTCGCGGGCACGCTGAGCCTGCTGCGCGCGATGCTGGGCCATGGCTGCGACAAGCTCGTGTTTTCGAGCACCGGCGCCGTCTATGGCAATGCGTCGCGTGACCCGATCGCCGAAAGCGCCGCCGGACCGACCGTCAATCCCTACGGCACGTCGAAATGGATGATCGAGCAGATCCTGAGGGATTATCGGAGCGCCTATGGCCTGCGCGCGATCTGCCTGCGCTATTTCAACGCCAGCGGCGCGACGCCCTCGGGCGACATCGGCGAGATGCGCGAGATCGAGACGCATTTGATCCCGCGCGCGATGATGGCGCTGCAGGGCCATGTCAAGGATTTCGCCGTGTTCGGAGAGGACTATGACACGCCGGACGGCACGGCGGTCCGCGACTATATCCATGTCGATGATCTGGCAGTCGCGCATATTCTGGCGTTGCAGAAACTGTTTGCGAATCACCCGGGCGGCAGCTTCAACCTTGGCACCGGCGACGGCTATTCCGTGAAACAAATTCTCGACGCGATCGCAAGCGAGACTGGCTCGCGGGTGCCGGCCGCCATGAAGGACAGGCGTCCCGGCGATCCCGCCATTCTCGTCGCCGATCCATCCGCCGCGCGTCGCGAGCTCGGCTTTGCGGCCAAACTATCCGATCTGCCCACGATCATTCGCACCGCCTGGGCCTGGCACCGGACGGCGCATCCGGCCAGGCACGATTGATCGGCTTCGCTGATTGCTCAGTCTCAGTGAGAGCCGCCATAGCGCTTGCGTCGCCCCGCTGAAGCCCGGGCGCGCGTCTCTGAGTTCTCGCTGGACATGCCTCGGCGACGGTTCGCAGTGGGGGGTCAAGCTGAGTTATGCCGTGCAGCCGACGCCGGTGGGTCTCGCCCAGGCTTACGTCATTGGCGCTGATTTCGTCGCGGGCGAGCATTCAGCTCTGATCCTGGGGGACAATCTCTTCTATGGGCACAATCTCGGTCAGCTTTTGCAAAAGGCTGCCGCGCGAGCGACCGGTGCCACGGTTTTCGCCTATCATGTCAAAGATCCCGAACGCTACGGCGTGGTCGAATTCAACGAGCGGCGCGAGGCGATCAGCATCGTGGAGAAGCCTTCGACGCCGCGCTCGCAATGGGCCGTGACGGGGCTTTATTTCTACGACGAGAAAGCTCCGGAATACGCCGCATCGCTGAAGCCATCCGCGCGCGGCGAACTCGAGATCACCGATCTCAACATGCGCTACCTGCGCGAGGGCCGGCTTGCGGTGGAAACGCTCGGTCGGGGATTCGCCTGGCTCGACACGGGAACGCCGAATACCCTGCTCGAAGCCGCCCAATTCGTCCGGACTCTGGAGGAGAGGCAGGGTTTCAAAATCTGCTGCCCGGAGGAAATTGCATTCCGCTCGGGATGGATCGACGCGAAGGCTCTGCGCGCACGCGCCGCCGCGCTCGGCAAATCGGATTATGCCGCTTATCTTCTGAACGTCCTCGCCGAGGGTTCAATACGCTAGACTGTTTTCGCTTTTCTTTGAATCGCGAAAACCGTCTGGATTTTTGTTGGGTCGCGTTTTCTTCACGCGAACCGGTTTCCACTTCGCTCGAAAACGCTCTAAGCGCCGCTATTTCTCCCCGGCGGTCGATCCAAAGCCGGGGAAGCGCGTCATGAAGGCGGCACGCAGAAAGCGGAGATTGCCGATATGGCGGTCCAGCACCACGAGCCGCTCGCGACCGACTTTCATCTCGCCTTCGAATTGCTTCAAGCCGCTCTCGCGCGCGCTCTCGCGCGACAAATACTCGTCGGTGTCCGTTCCGACCGCCATCGACGCCATTGCAGCGGCCTGCTCCACGCGCCCGCTCAGGCCGGTCTGCTCGGCCTGGAGCGCCGACAACGCGCGATCGATCGCTTTGGCGATGCCGCCGATCAGCTCATTATCGGTCGCCTGATCGCGCTCGGCCGAGCGCGTTCGAAATGCGCTCCCTCGCCCTCGGAAAATAGCCTTCATCACCATGATTCGGTCCTCGGCAACGGCCTAAACCATACCAGCGAAGGTTGAGCCGGCAAAGTTGCTGCGATTTGAAGCGACAGAATGCCTCTGATAGGGATAACCGCTTCCAACCGGATCCCCCATCGCATGCGCCTCCCAATCCTTTTGCTCGTCGGTCTGGTGACAGTCGGCCCGGGGACGGCCGCGCGAGCCGCCCCGTCGCCGGAGGTCGCCAAGAAATGCCTGGCCTTTTCCTATCGGGTCTACCCTTTTAAGCGGCCGGGGACGGTCAAAGGCAGCAACGCCCGGCGCGACTATCTCGCCGATTGCATGGCCAAAAACGGCGCAGTGGACGAACCGCCGGTTCCCACAGCCCCCGCTCCCACGGCGAATGCCAAGCATCCCGCGCCCAAAGCCAATTGACCGCCAAAACTCTCATACAGCGCCTGCTGACGGCCACCGCCTGGACAGGCATCGCCCTGCTGTCGCTGATGACCATCGTTCCGGCCGCGGAACGGCCGACCACCGGCTTGCCCCATGGATTTGAGCATGTCGCCGCGTTTGGGATGGTCGGAATATTTTGCGGGCTTGCCTTTCGCCTCAAGCCCTTGCCGCTCTACGGCTATGCTTTTCTCTTCTCCGCCGCGCTCGAACTTGTTCAGATTCCCTTGCCCTCCCGTCACGCCCGCCTCGAGGATTTCCTGTTCGACACGATCGGGGCCTGGCTCGGTCTCGCCCTCGGCCGCTCCATCGATAATCTGGCCACATCGGCGAAATAGCACTCCGCTGATCGGCCGGCGCGGACGCCATGTTTTCGCCTGACGCGACGCATTTGATTGGCAGAGCGTCGGCGCTCCGGCGCTGATCGTTTCAGTTGCGTATGGGTTGGCGAATGACTGACGTGCATGCGGACGGGGCTTCGGCGAGGACAAATTCGAACGACTTGGCCTGGTTTGCAACCGAGATTGCAATCCGCACCTGCGTGGAGGTATGCGGATACGACAAAGACTCGGAAACCGCCGATTGGGTCGTCGCCGACATGAAGCGGCGACATATTCCGGTCCACGCGAACAGAATGGATCGCGACGGCTTGATGTCCATCGAGGCAGCCGAGGCCGCTGACTGGATCAGCGACAGGTACCGGGCGCTGCTCGGCGAGTGGATGCTGGAGATGGTTCGGCTCGGCTGCGAGCTATGGCAAGCCCGGGTCCAGCTTCTCGAACTCTCCGGCCGCTCGGACCAATAATCCTAGGGTCTAAAGCTCGCGCAAAAGTGAGCTCACATGAGCCGCGATCGCTTGAACATAATCTCGGCCTAGAACGTCCGTGGTTAAGGTTGAACGGTTAGGTTAAGATCAGGCCTGGATTGCAACAAAATCCCTTCTCGATCAGATATGAGCCCAAGGTTTCGTTGACTTTCAAAGGCTCGGCCACTTTCAAAGACTCACTTTCAAGGCTCAAATTTTCCAAGACTCAAGTTCAAGTTCCCTCTCATCGCGCAGCGCGCGCTTCCTCTTCACGGCTCTCGACGCAGCATCAACACGTTCTTCGTTGTGGAAACGATGTTGCTGCCACCAAGAGTTCACACCGATGTCAGGCAATGAACGCAATAGCGTGGAATGCTGACTCAAGATTGAGTCCGATCGAAACGAAGACCGCGATGCCCCCATCAGAAGCCGCAATGATAACGACGGAGCCGGCCACTGCGGAACGCAGTTCGAGCCGTCTCGTCAAGGTTTCCTTCCTGTTCGCCATTGCCATCGCGATGGGAGGTTGGCTGGGTCTTCTCGGTTGGATCGGCAGCTTGCTCTTCGGGCTTTTAATTTGAATGAGCGTACGCCTGAATTCTTTGCAGGCGACCCGCAATCTTCGTCATTCGCTGTTCTAAAAATTGTTCCCGAACGACCCGTTCAACATCGCGCCACTCATGGCGTCTTGAGGGAGCTTCAAAAAATGCGATTTGAACGCGTCATCGCGCGCCGCTATCGATCCGATGAGCAGGGACGTCCGGCCCTTGTCGGACTCACCTATGATGAAACGTGCGAATTCGAGGTTCTCGAACAGACAGCGCCTCTTGATGACGATGGCAATCCGGCTTGGGCATTCGAAGGCGAACCGCGCACCCCGTCTGAGCGCCGTTGGCTGCGACTCTACACCAGGCATCAGCTTGCGTGGGACACTTGGCGATTAAGGAGCGTCGCGAGCCCATACCTGATCCGCGACGCCTCGCGACAACGGCCTGCTACCTGACGGGGCCGTTGATCGGAACATTGCTCCGATTTGAATTCTGCGCGGGGTTAACCGACACAGCCGGCGGCAGGGGCTGCATGATCGGATTGCTGAACGGCGAATTGCTTGGTTGCGTCGTCACCGCCTGCCCCGGCCGCTTTGCGCCCTGATGGCCTTTCGCCGACTCAGCATGGGCCGCCGACACCGCCAATACGCCGAAAAGTACAAGTGCCGCGAGCGGGTGGTAAGGCAGATGTGTTGGGATCATCGGTCGCTGCTCGGAAAAAAATGCGCACTTCAGATGGCATGTCCTGAGATGGAGCGTCACGAACCGCTCTTCAAGGCTTTCAGCGTCCTCAGCCGATAAACGGCATCGGCGAGGACCACGGGCCCGGCATTGACCCCTGCGATATGAAACTCTATCACCGCTCCAGGGAACCGGGGCGCGTTCGTGCAATCATCAGCATTGCCAGACATTTCCGTGCTGATGCCTGTCTACAACGAAGCAGGCAGCATCGCTGACATCCTCGATCTGGTGAGAGCCGCCCTGCCCGGCCGGTCGAAGGAAATCGTCATCGTCGATAATGGATCAACCGACGGCACACGGGACTGGCTGACACGCCATTTCACGCCGATATCAGACAGCGCCACCTCCGCCCCGCCGGGCAGCGCCTTCGGACCGGACTGCACGGTCCGGGTCATTTTCCATGCGAGCAACAAGGGCAAGGGCGGCGCGCTGCAGACGGCGATGCGCGCCGCAACCGGCGCGGTCATCGTGATCCAGGACGCTGACCTCGAATACGATCCCAGCGACTGGACCGACATGTATGACCTTATCGCGATCGGAAACGTCGCCGACGTCGTCTACGGCTCACGCTTCTACGGCAAGCCGCATCGCTCGCTGTATTTCCATCATTATATCGCCAACCGCACCATTTCGCTGCTGTTCAATGCATTGTTCAACCAGACGCTGACAGACGTCGAAGTTTGCTACAAGATGTTCACGCGCGAGGTGCTGCAATCGCTGAATATCACGTCCAACGATTTTGGTGTCGAAGTGCAGATCAGCGCGCAGATTGCGCTGGCGCAAAAATGGCGAATTTACGAGATGGGCATCCGCTATTACGGGCGGACCTACAGCGAAGGCAAAAAGATCAACTGGAAAGACGGCGTCAAGGCGCTGTGGTATCTGATCCGCTTTCGGATCAATCCGGGCAATTGCCCACCGATCGCCGACAGCCCCTTAGCGCCGACAGCGCCGCCCACGAGACGAACCGTAAGCCCCGCCGGAATAGCCGCGCTTGCTTTGGTGTTATACGTTGCGGCCCTGTTTCCCCAGCTGTCGCACCACAATTTTGACTTTTCGGCGCTGATCATTGGAGGCAGAGAGTTCGTTGACAACACGCGCACTCCAACGCCGATCCTGGTCAACGCCCATTTTGGCTATGACGGTCAATTCTATTATCGGCTCGCACTCGATCCGCTGACGATCAAGCAGGATGCTTATGGCGTGCATATCGACCATGTGCCCTGGCGTGCTCAGCGCATTCTCTATCCAGTCATCACCCATTTCGTTTCGCTCGGTCGCGCGGCCTGGGTTCCTTTAGCGCTGCTGCTCGTCAACCTCGCGGGATTGGCCACAATCGGGGTTTTTGCCTCACGTCTCGCCAATCGTCTTGATCTGGGCTGGACGTTTGTGGCGGCGATCATGTTGTGGCCCGGGCTAATCATCACGCTGGGGCGCGACACCACGGAAATCGTTGCGTCTGCGTTCCTGCTCGCAGCAATCGACAGTTATTTCGCCGGGCGGCATTGGCTGTTCGCGTTATGCGGCGCAGCTACCGTCCTGACCCGCGAGACCAGCCTTGCATTTCTGTTCGGCGTCTTTGCCTTCGAATTTTTTCGCGCCATGAGGCGCAACGAAGCCGTGACGAATGCACTGCTTTGCGGCCTCGCAATGGTGCCTTACCTGCTCTGGCGCGTTGCGTTGATGTTTTTGAGCTCGCAATCCATCCTCGAAGCGCAACGTTCCAACGTTGATCGTCCGTTTTTTGGATACATAAAGGCGTTTCATGCCGTACATCTCAGCGCGCCTAACGCCTCTTTCGTGATCGCGGGCTTGGTGTTTCTGCTGACGTGCCTGGCACTTGTCCTGACAAGCATCATCGAGACGCCCCGGCGGAATGCGATCATGGTCGGCTGGCTCTTTCTCGCGGCGCCGATGCTTTGTCTCGCAGCCGGCGGCCCGCTCGTCGAGCCGATCGCCTATTTCCGCGCATTCACGGAATGCTTCATCATCGGCGCGCTCATTCTGGCGCAAAGCCCGCTTTGGCGGCCGATCGCCATACTGCCTTGCATATCTGTTTTGTGGTACGGCGCATGGTCTGCGGTCATGGCAACCAACTGGTAACGATCGCGGTCGACGTCCCCCTCGCAGGCAAACGCTATTTCCCATGGTGATCGGACAGCCCGATCGCCTGCCAGGCAACCGACCGGGGCTCGTCATAGGCGATGGCCTTGTCGAACCACCAGCGCAACGAACTCTCGTCGACCCGCAGCATTTCATGCTCGATGGCTGCCGCCCCCAACGGGCTGCCGAAATGTCCCAATCGCAGGCTGACAGACGGCCGGCGGTGAACATCCGACCAACCGCGCAGGATGGCCTCGCCGGCCTGTTTGCTGGCGCTATAATAGTTGCCTTGCGAACCGAGGCCGGTTTGGTCGTGGACCGCCCACATCGAGCTCGCGAACACAAACCTGCGCGTCTGTTCAGCCGCTTCGATGACGTTCACCAGCATGCAGACGTTGCGCTTCAAGGTTTCTATTCTGTCCGTGCCGTCCAGTTGAGCGGCGAGATGAACCACCGTATCTGCATTGGCTATCCGATTTTGCCACTCGCCGAGCTCGGTGAGATCCGTCTCCGCGCCGATCGTGACGAGTTCGTGGACACCGCGCCAATGCTCGCGCAGGACAGTTCCAATCCGTCCTTCACTGCCGGTCAGCGCGATTTTCATACGGGAAGCCCTGGTCGTCACTTGATCTACAAGACCGAAAATCTAGAATGCCGGGGTAATCCGCCCCGTACGCGGGAAAGCATGTATGCGAAATTAAGAGTTGCGATTGTGCGGCTGGTGAACGAGTTCAGATAGCGTTGCTATAACATCTGTTCTCGGCGATCTAAACCCTCGATTCCCGGCGCTGCGGCGAACGACGCCTCGTCATCGGTAAGTGATTTCAACCGGAACAGCCTGTCGATGTGATGCCCTCCTCGTCCCCCCAGGAAGCCAAAAGAGGTGCGGATGAGCTGATCCGGCTGAAACTGGTGGATGGCTGTCATGCCCTCGAATATGCACCGGAAGGCCCGTTCGTGTGGACGAAGGCGCGTTTTCGCCTCCGCAACCCGGGCACGCCATCCATGATTCTGACACTCGGCTATCTCGGCGCTCAAGGACGACTGAGCCTGAGTGTCGACGCGCAGCGCATCGACGAGACGGCGCTCCGCGAAGGCTGGCAGCGCTGCACCTTGACTGTGCCGCCCGGGAAGGACTGGATTGATCTTGAGGTCACTCCGGTGATTGCGGTCGACGGCGAGCCGAGAGAGCTCGGCATCATGCTTCGCACGATGACACCGCTCGACGATGAGACAATCCATGCGGCTCTGCGCGCGAGGACAGACAACGCGCTGCTGAACGACATCGAGTTCCGGCAAGGTTCGTCCATCCTCGCATCGCATCCGCAGCATCTGCGCATCACCGTCGCCACCCGATGCAACATTCCCGAGACAAGCCAGCCCTGTGCTTATTGCTTCTGGGATTGGGCCAAGGAGATGGAGAAAGGTGCACCGGATTTTCGGCTGGACTCGCTGGATGACTTGCGAGGCTTCTACACCGACGCGGAGACCATCAACGACTGCAGCATCGCCGAACCGATCATGAACAAACACTTCGCGCAAGTCGCTGCCCGTATCGACGGCGATTACAAGCATTTTTCCTTCACGACCAACGGGCAGTTGCTCGGAGCAAGGCAGCGGCGGGAGCTGCTTGGCAAGAACGTCGATGTTTATGTCTCGATTGATGCGGCGACCGCCGAAGGCTTCCGCCGCTATCGCAACGATCGCTTTGACCGCATCATCAGCAATCTCCGCGCCTTCTGCCTGGAGAAGCGCGAACACGACAATTTGCCGAAGGTGATCGTGTCGCTTCTGGCGATGCGCTCCAACCGGGATGAGATCGATGCCTATCTGGCTTTGATGAAGGATGTCGGCGTTGATCTCGTCAAGCTGCGCGCGTTGACGCTCGACGACAATGTCGCGCCGGTCGTGATCAACAATGGTTATCGGTTCGACTATGCCGCCGAAGTGCTCGACGTGAACGAGCTGGCACGGGTCGGTGAGGCCGCCCGGATCTCCGCGGATGAGCACGACATTCCCTTATATATCGAATGGGAACAATTCGAGGCGGAACGTGCCGGACAACCGCGCTGCGGCGAACCCTGGAAGACGCTTTATGTTCTCAACCGCGGCGTCATGCCCTGCTGTTACGCGACAGACCCGATCGCAAAATGGGAAGATCAGGGAGATCGCACGGTGGATCAGTTCCTGACTGACACCTTCAACTCCCCAGCATATCAGGACATCCGGCGCGAACTCGCGGCCGGCCGACTCTCGTCCTATTGCCGCAACACGCCGAGCTGCCCGGTGCTCAAGCGTCAGGCGACAGCGGCTGGCTGCTCGAAGCAAGCGGCGAGCGGCGCTGCCGCGCTGGCAAGCGCGCACGAGTCCGGCTGACATGCGGGTCCTGTTCGCCACCTATCCATGGGCATTCGAGACTCCGGGCGGCGGTGAAATCCAACTGCAGAAATATGCCGACCATCTGCCTTCACATGGCGTGGAGGTCAGGTTGCATGATCCCTGGTCGGCCAATCTCGACCAGGCGTCCGTGTTTCATTTCTTCTCCTGCATGGGTGGATCGACGCACCTGTGCAACTATGTCAAGCAGCGCGGCCTGCCGCTGGTGATCTCATCATCGCTCTGGCTGACAGACGCGACCAGGCATCGCTATCCGGTCGCCGAGATCCGTGCGCAGCTTTCGCTGGCCGACCTCGTCATCACCAATTCGATAATGGAATCGGACGCGCTGGCGCGCGTGCTCGACCTGCCGCAGGAGCTGTTCGCGGTTGTCGCCAACGGGTTTGAGCCGCGCTTTGCCACGGCGACGCCCACGGCGTTTCGAGAGGCTTTTCCGGTCCCCGAAACCTTCGTCTTGAATATCGGCAATCTCGAGCCGCGAAAGAACCAGCTGACGCTGGTCCGTGCGCTGAAGAGGCTCGGCCTGCCGCTGGTGTTGATCGGCCACCTGCGCGATCGAGCTTATGCGGAACAGGTCTTTGCCGAAGGCGGCTCGCGGCTCCACTATCTCGGACCGCTCGATCATGGCGACCCGCGTCTCGCCTCTGCATTCGCAGCGTGCAATGTTTTCGTTCTGCCATCGGTGCTTGAAACGCCGGGACTCGCGGCGCTGGAGGCAGCCGCAGCAGGGGCACCGCTGGTGCTGACGGCCGAGGGTTCGACCAGGGAGTATTTCGAGGGCCTCGCTGATTATGTCGACCCCTCGGATCCCGGCCGCATCGCCGCCGGCGTCGAAAATGCCCTGGCAAATGGCCGGAATCCGCTGCTCAAAGCCCATGTCGAGAAAAACTATTCGTGGCCACTTGTGACCAAGGCTTTGCCGGCACTTTACCGGCTGGCTCAGAGCCGGCACCAGGCACGCGCCGCTGGCTTGACATCCAAATGAACGGCTTGAATTTGCTCGCGATTTGACCGCAAACTGGTGTCCCGATGCCGAAGTGGTTCAGAAGTTCTCTTGGAGGACTCGCGGAAACAATGAAGAGAACTTCGGAACCGCCACACTAGTTCGTTCAACCGCATCCGACGGTGCCGTGACACGCGCGTTTTATAATGAGTTACGCGGCTTGATCGGCAGCGCAGTGGTTTTTCCGCTCGCCGAACGGCTGGAAGGTCGCAGCCTCCAGGACAAGCAGCGTCTGTTCGACGCCGAAATGGCGTTGCCCTTTGCCATGCGCCGGCGACGGTCTTGGCAGCGTCTGTGCGCGACGGTCCGGTTCGCCGCAGCCCACGTGCCGTATTATCGCGATCTGTTCGCAACGATCGCATTCGATCCGGCTTCGCTCGAGCGCGATCCGAAATATTTGCAGGACATTCCGGTTCTGACCAAGGACATCATTCGTTCTGAGGGCGAGCGTCTGCTGCGTGACGACCATAGGCAATTCCGGAAATTTGTCTCCAAAACCGGCGGATCGACCGGACCTTCCGCCGCGATAACCTACGATCAGGATGCGGCGGACTGGTCGTCGGCGGTCACGCGCCACGCCCGTGCCTGCATTGGCGCCGGGTCCATGCGGCTTGAGTTGCATCTCGCCGCCCGATTCCAGGACGCCTTTCCGCTGAAAGACCGGCTGCGTGAGCAGATCAAATGTCTCGCCAACAATCGCATCAACGTCACGTTTTCGTCCTATGCCGCGGACGAGCTCGGCCGCATCTGGCGGGAGATCGCAGCGGCTCGACCTTACCTGGTTCATGGCCATCCCTCGACTTTGCATCAATTGGCGATCCATGCCGCCGCGACCGATCTGCCTCGACCGGCTTTTGACATTTTCGAATCGTCCGGCGAGACGCTGGACCGCAAGCAGCGCCGCGTCATTCAGGAGCTGCTCAAATGCACGGTCATCAATCGTTACGGCCTCGCGGAGGCCGGCGTCGTCGCCTATCAGACCGACCGCGCGCGACCGGACATGCAGGTCTTCGACCCACTCGCCTGGCCGGAAGTGCTTGACGTCGATTATGCGGACGAGCTGCCACAGGTCGACGATGGCCGCAGCGGCGAATTGGCGATCACGACATTAAGAAACGAGATGATGCCGCTGATCCGTTACCGCACCGGCGATGCGACGACTTTGCGTGAAACGCCGACCGGCTTCCGGCTCGCGGATATATTCGGACGCGTGCACGACGTCGTGGAAATCGGCGGCGTCAAAATGCCGACCCATCATATCCAGGACGAGCTCGATCGGATCGGCGGCATCGCTGAATTTCAAATCATGGTCGGGACGGGCCGGCCGACCTTAAGCCTCGTCCTCGAAACCGATGCAGCAACAGAGCTGATCCGGCGGAAAATCGAGGCGCTTTGGGGAAATGAAATCGAAATCGCGTTTGTCGCAGCGGACGCCTTGAAATTGCAGGGGTGGCGTTCGAAATTCAGGCATCTCGTGGCCCCCGCTGGCGCGTCGCCGTGATCTACGTTCTTGCCGATCCCCACGATGGCGTCACGACTGAAATCGTCGTGCGTGGTTTCGAACGCGCATTCACGACCGGGCAGGTGCAGCGTCTCGACAGCAGCCGCGATCTACCATCGCGGCGCGCAATCGTGGTTGCGATCGCCCCGAATGTTGACGCCGTCGAGCGCCTCGCCCGGTTGGCGGCGCAGGACAGCAAGATCATCCTGCAAGGCAAGCTCGCAACGGCGGCGGCAAAAATCGCCGGGCTCGAAATGATCGATGTCCCACCCGTGCTCTCCGAGGCCGGCCGCTGCGAGCCCGCTCCCCCTCACCACGTCACCGAGAGCCGCGCAAAGCTTGTCTATTGCGACATCGAACTTGGCCGTGCATCGCCGCTGCGAAGCCGCAACTTCCTGCGTTTCGATTTCCAGGCCGAATGGAACAATCTCGGCTATGGTCGTATCGGCGGGAGCGACGACCGCTGGTCGATCGGCCAGCTCGCAAGCGGAAGCGCCGAGCCGGTCGCCAACGTCCATATCGGCGACCATCCGATCGGGGCCGCCGTCACGGTTCGCGATCTCTCCGGCGGATCGATCATGTGGTTCGCGCGACCGACGGGATGCGTCGATGGCGCGGATTGGGCGGTTGTCGAAACGTTCATCTCGGCCTACCGCGGTGAACACCTGCCTTGCCGTCCCGTCCTGCGCGGGATTCCGCATGGCTACCGGGCGGCGGTCACGATGCGGCTCGATTGCGACGAGGCCATCGCCTCGGCACGGCCGTTATTCGAATTGTACCGGTCGCGTGGCCGCCCGATCTCGCTCGCGGTCAAGACCGAACAGACGGAAGGCGTCGCGGACCGCAGCCTGATGCAGGATGTGGTTGCCGCGGGCGGCTCCATCCTGTCGCATTCGGTTGCTCATCGACCGAATTGGGGCGGCTCGGGATCAGCAGCCGAGCGCGAAGCGCGCGAGTCAAAGGCCTGGCTGGAACGCAATGTCGAAGGTCTGGTCGTGCGCCATGCGGTCTCGCCGTTTCACCAGAATCCCGCCTATGTGCCGGAAGCCCTCGCTCGCGCCGGGTATGACGCGTTCATTGGCGGCAGCATCGCCAGTGACCCGGAATACCTGATGGCGCGCGGCGGCATTCCGCCCTTCGCGCCAAGCGGCATCGTCTCGCATTCGCAGAGCTGCATGATGCATGGCGATTGCATGCTGGAAACCGGCGATCCGCTGCGGGTTTACAAGCAGGCCTTCCGCCTGGCGCGTGACGGCGGCGAGTTCTTCGGCTATCTCGATCATCCGTTCTCGGAACGCTATAGCTATGGCTGGCGCGACGAGGCGTCGCGGCTGGAGGCCCACGCCCGCTTTCTGGATTTCCTGGAGCGGGACGAGGATAATCCGGCCCCGCTGCTGTTCACCAATGAAGCAACCTGCCTGGATTTCGCAACGATGCGCGCCGCGACGCAGATTCGCTATCGTGACGGCGCGTCGAACTACGAACTAACATCCGCTCCCGACGTATCCGTCCGCGGGCTCGCCTTGTCCATCGGTTACCGCGGCCATATCATCGCGGCCGGCCATGAGTAAACGCGTGATGGTGGTGATCGGTACGCGTCCGGACGCGATCAAGCTCGCGCCCGTCATCGCCGCGCTTCGCGCCCGGCCGGACTCGTTCGAAACCACGATATGCTCGACCGACCAGCACCGTGAAATGCTGGATCAGGCGCTGGCGCCGTTTGGCATCGTGCCCGACATGCGGCTCGAGGCCATGCAGCCCGAACAGAGCCTGACCGGCCTGACGACCGTCCTCCTGACGCGGCTCAGCTCCGCAATCGAAACAACGTCTCCGCACCGACTCATCGTGCAGGGTGACACCACGACAGCATTTGCCGCCGCGCTCGCCGGCTACTACCGCAAGATTCCGGTCGCCCATGTTGAAGCCGGCCTGCGCTCGAACGAGCTGTATTCGCCTTTTCCCGAGGAAGTGAATCGGAAGCTCATAGCTGCTATTGCCGACGTCCATTTTGCGCCAACCGACGACGCGGCCGAAGCCCTGGCGGCCGAGGGCATTGCGAGGTCCGCCATCCACGTCACCGGGAATACGGTCGTCGATGCCCTGCACCAGTTTTCAGGCCTGATCAGCGGTCCCGCCGCCTCACGCTTCATCTCTCCGCGCGTGCTCACCCTGGCCGAGGGTCATGCGCCCGTCATCGTCGTCAGTTGTCATCGTCGCGAGAGCTTCGGCGACGACCTCGCATCGATCTGCCGGGCTATCGCGCGGCTCGCCACCGACTATCCCATCCATCGCATCGTGTTTCCCGTGCATCTTAACCCGCAAGTCCGCGCGCAGGTGTTTCCGTTGCTTGGCGACATCGCAAATATCGCGCTGATCGAGCCGGTGTCCTATCCCGATATGCTTTTTCTGCTGTCGCGCGCCGCGCTTGTTTTATCGGATTCCGGAGGAATTCAGGAGGAAGCGCCGAGCTTCAACGTCCCGCTGCTGATTCTTCGGCGCAATACCGAGCGCGGCGCCGGCATCGCTGCCGGCTTGTCGTTCCTGGTGGGGACCGACGAAGATGCGATCGTCAGGCAGGCGACGACACTGTTGTCGCAGCCCCGCAAACCGGAGATCACCGCCAATCCGTTTGGCGATGGTCACGCAGGCGAACGGATCGCGGACATATTGGCACGGCTGCCATGACCAATACCGCCGTGATCATGTTCTCAACTGCGGATTGGGATTCCAAATACTGGACCAACAAGCAGCATATCGCGATGCGTCTGGCCGCGCGCGGTTACCCTGTGCTGTATATCGAGACGGTCGGCTTGCGATCGCCGAGCTTCAATGCGACCGATGCCCACCGTCTGCTGCGTCGGCTGAGGCGCGGCCTGCAGCCGCTGACACAGCTCGACAAAAACCTCTGGAGACTATCGCCGCTGACGTTTCCGTTCGCGCAGGAGAACGGGATGGTCGCCCGCTTCAACAGCGGGCGGCTGCGGTCGTCGATCGCTCGCTGGATCGGCAGGACGGGCGCGGCCAGGCCGCTGATCTGGACCTATCATCCCTATATGCTCGACATCGCCGCCCGGCTCGCTCCGTCCCGACTGATCTACCATTGTGTCGACAGGGTTTCGGCGATTCCCGGCATCAATGCCCGATCATTCGAGATCGCCGAACGCCGGCTCATTTCGCAGGCCGACATCGTCTTCACGACAAGTCACGAGCTTCAGAAGCACAGCTCGGAAATTGCCGCCACCAAGGCGCATTATTTCGGCAATGTCGCCGACGTCGCGCATTTCGCAAAGGCACGCAGCATCGACGCGCTGCCGCCGGATATCGCGCGCATTCCGCGCCCGCGCCTGGGCTATGTCGGCGCGCTCAGCGACTTCAAGGTCGATTTCGCGTTGCTCGACAAGCTTGCGACGGCTCGTCCTGACTGGCACCTGGTTCTGATTGGAGACGAACGGCCAGGCCAGTCGGACGCTCAGCTTGCGCAGCTTTGCGCGCGACCGAACGTGCACCGGCTGGGGTGGCGCTCTTACGAAGAGGTGCCATCCTATCTCAGCGGGTTCGACGTTGCGCTGCTGCCGCAATTGATCAACGACTATACCCGCGCGATGTTTCCGATGAAGTTCTTCGAGTATCTGGCGGCGGGGCTTCCGGTGGTCGCGAGTCCGCTGGATTCGTTACGGGATTTTTCGGCCATTCACCGCATCGCGTCGACACCGGAGCGCTTCATCGAGGCCATCGCGGCAAGCCTTGCCGCGACATCTGAACCACTGCCGGTCGACGGGGCCATTCTGGGTCAGAGCACCTGGGATTGCCAACTCGACAGAATGTTGGCAGTTATCAATTCGGACCCGTCCTGATGGGCAGAATAACCGGCAACGCCGGCGGGGTCCGGATAAAGATGGTTCGAAGACATGGTTCGGCAACGCGACACGAGACGTTGAGAACACAGGCGGTCGCAAGCCATGGCTGACGCGCCATCACAGGATGTAGCCAACGGCACGACTGACGCTATCGATCTTGCCATCGTCATTCCTACTCTCGACAAATATGGCGGCGCCGAACGCTTCGTGATTGAATGCGTCAAGCGCTGGCAGCACCGTCATCGAATCACGCTTTACTCGACCTCATTTAACCGCCAGCTGCTGCGTGAGGTCGGCATCGACAGCTCAGTCCGTCTGTCCGAACTCGACTCGCCTTTCGAGGGCGCGCACGCGTTTGTCACCAATGCGGTCTTGCTGCCGAAGATCTGGCGGCAGCAGATCGGCCGCCACGAGGTTTACCACACCCATCTGTGGCCGACCCACCTTGTCGACTTGCATCCGATGGTTTGGTTCCCCCACGAGCCGCTTCGCTTGCTTCATGATCTCCGATATGAGCAGCCGGCGTTCGCCGAAGCGACCACCGCGCAAACGCACGTCTATCCCAAATTCAATTATGACGAGATCGGGGTCGACCTTCTCGACGCGTCACTCGCCGCCGTCGAGCAGATCGACCGCACGGCGGTGCCGGAATTCACCGTCGCCAACAGTCGGTACACCGCCGATTATCTGTCGGCGATCTATCGGCGGGAGATGCCGCATGTGGTTTATCCGGGCGTCAATCTGAACGATCTTCCCCGGCTCAACGTCGAGCCAAACCTGTTTGTCGCCATCGGCCAGCTATGGTCGCACAAGCGCACGAACCTCTTGATCGAGGCCGTCGCGCTGACCGACAACGTCCAACTGATGATCATCGGCGCCGGACCTGAATTGGAATGGCTCCAGATGCTGTGCGTCAAACTCGGCGTCGAGGATCGCGTCTTTTTCCTCTCAGGGCTCAGCAATTTTGAATTGCAGCTCGTGCTCGCGCGCGCCTGCGCGCTGCTGTTCTGTCCGATCAGGGAACCATTCGGCATCGTTGTGCTTGAGGCATTCGCTGCGGGGAAGCCTGTCATAGCCGCCAACGAAGGCGGTTATGTCGAAGTCTGCCGGCCTGAATATGCCGTACTGATACCACCCTCGCCGATCGCTTTTGCGGAGGCGATGACCAAGCTCAGGGACGACCCGGAACGCGTGCGCAAGATGGGCCAGGCCGCACGGTCGGCGGTCACTCAATATAGCTGGCAGCGCACCGCGGACGAATTGGAGGTGTTCCTACACAAGGCCAAAGCGGCCGGCGGGCACCGGTCCCTGCCGACAGCGGGCAGCCGAACGCGCCCCCTGATCGGCATCCAGTATTATCTCTGGTACGGCGACGGTTACGGCAATCTGCACTGGAATGACGACCCCTGGTCGGGCCATGTCGCCGACCATCCCTTCCTCGGGTTTTATGCCTCCGAGCACGGCCGAACGATCGAGGAGCACCTGAAGCAGTTCGAAGAGATGGCCATCGACTTCGTCATCCTGAATCTGCACATCGACGACAAGGGCGCGAACAGGACCGAGTGGAAGAGCATCAAGACCCTGTTTGAAATCGCGCACAGGATGAATTCGCCGCTCAGATTTGTCGTCCAGATCGCGTCCTATACCGGCGATATCGAAATGATCCTGTCGACGATAAGCGACATCGAAAACAGCCTTGTCCAGTTCGAGGAGTATTTTCGCATCGACGCGAAACCTGCGCTGCTATGGTTCTGGTCGACGGCCTATGACGGCAATCGGGCCTTTTTCGAGAACGTCCGGCGGAGAACGCAAGCGTTCCACAATCTCGCGCTCAGTCTGCGCATCGCCAAGGGAATCGAGGAAACTCGCTATACTTTCGATTTCTTCGAGGGATTCGGCCTTTATTCGCCGCTCGAGACCGCATCAGAGGAAAATTGGGAGCGGGTCTGGCAAACGGCACTGGACGCCAGCGTGGCAGCCAAGATGCGATACTCGATCGTGACGGTATCTCCAGGCTACGACGACCGGGGACTCGCCGATCCCGTCCGGCTCGGCAACCCAAATCGTATCGTCCCGCGGAACGACGGCGCAACCTACACGCGCGCCCTCGCATTCGCTGAAGACGCTAGCACGCCCGACCTCATTATCGTTTCCACCTTCAACGAATATCATGAGAACACCCATATCGAAACGTCGCTGCGCAATGGCGACAAATACGTTCGCATGACCAAGGATTTCGCGATGCGAAATCAAGCCAGACGCCTCGGAGGCAAGGCTCCCGATGCGTGAACGGAACGCCCCCGCGCCCACCGTCGAGTTTCAGGATAAGGAGATCGTCCTGGATCATGGCGGCGCCTTCACGCTGAAGTTTTCGATTCCGGGCTCGAGATCCGACCTCCGACTGATCATCGACATCTACGATCTGGACAACCCCGTCCATCCCGAAGGTCACGTCGGCTGGTGGCGATACGATTTTGACTCGTTCGGCCGACAGGCCGTCGGACGGGTCGCGGCAGGCCAAGACGGATCGCTTGATGTTGAACTCGGCATTCCCGCAGCCGATTCCTGGCGAAATCCCGCGGATCCGCGCCCGAAGCGTTGGACCCTGATCGCGGTGTTACGCTCGTCCATCACCAACGCGATTGTGTCGTTGCAGCGAATCCCTGTGCTGCGATCGGATAGCGAGCTCATCGGGCTTCGTGCAGCCGCGCAGGGCGCTCTCGAACCGCGCGGCGACATCATCTCGATGCATTATATCCTGCCCGCCCGCACGCGCATTCATCTGGTGTTGCCTAATCTGTTTCCGCGCGACGCCGTTGGGAAATTGATGTTCGATCTGCGGAACATCCTGGCTCAGCACAGAAGCGACGTGACATTGGTTGCGGACAATTTTGATCTCGCGCTCAATCACATCATCGAATACCGCGATGGGCTATCCTCGCGGTTGATGGCGGGAGACACCCTGGTTTATTCGTTTTCAACTCACGATCCAAAGCTCGCGGAGCTTCTCAGCTTCAAGGACGTGTACAAGATCGGCTATTTCCATGGTGTCACGCAGCCGCGCCTGCTGCAGGTGTTCGATCCCGAACTGAGCATGACCTGCGCGAAGGCGATCAAGCAAATTCCGCTACTGGCCGAATTCGACCAGTTGGCGACCAATTCACAATACAATCTCAAACAGCTGCATGCGATCTTTCAGAAGGAAGGATGCAAAGCTCCCGGCGAGATCAAGGTGATTCCGCCGGCACTGACCGCCGGGACGGATGCCGTCCACGCCTTGCCGCAGCGCGCTGGTGCTGACGGGCGTTCGTCGCTGCTGCTTTATGTCGGCCGGATCAAGAGCCACAAGAGGATCGAGGATATCCTGCATCTGCTGGCTGAGTATCGAAAATTGCGACCCGCCGCGCGCTGCATGCTGGTCGGCGAGGCGGATAATCGCGCCTATCGAGACTATCTGCGCTGGGTGCAACATGATCAACTCCAGCTTCCGGATGAAAGCGTCGAATGGACGGGAAGCGTGTCTGAGGCCCAACTCGAGCAGGCTTATGCGGGAGCATCGGCCTATATCTGCATGAGCGAGGACGAGGGCTTCTGCGTTCCGATTTTCGAGGCGATGGCGCGAGGGGTGCCCGTGTTCGCTTATGGCCATCCGGCGGTCCGCGAGACGGCCGGCGGAGCCGGGGTGCTCTTCAACGAAAAAACGTTCGATCACCTCGCCAGGCAACTTGACCTGCTGCTGACGTCGCCGGTGCTGCTGGACAAGGTCGTTCAGGCCCAGCTGGCGCGCGCCCGCGCACTGTCCGCCGAAATGGACGGTAGCGGCTTCCTGCAAATGCTAAGCGACAAGACCTGAGCCGCAGCGCTCGCCTGCGCCGAAACAGGTTTAAGCTGGCGAAACACTGCTGGCCCGGCTAACACCTGCCTGGCACCTCGCCGTGGCCGTCGACGGCCCGGCTTTACGGAGATTGCGATGTCCAATGCGTTCTATTCAGGCAAGCGCGTGCTGGTGACCGGCGGCGCAGGCTTTCTCGGCTCTCATCTCTGCGAGCGACTGCTGGCGCGCGGCGCGGAGGTGCTGTGCGTCGACAATTATTTCACGGGGCGGCGTGCCAACATCGCCCCGCTGCTGGCCAACGGCAAATTCGAGACATTGCGACACGACATCACCATGCCGTTGTTTGTCGAGGTCGATGCGATCTTCAATTTCGCGTGCCCCGCCTCGCCGATCCACTATCAATTCGATCCGGTCGCGACCACCAAGGTCAGTGTCGTCGGCGCCATCAACATGCTCGGCCTCGCCAAGCGTCTGAAATGCCCGATCCTGCAAGCGTCGACGAGCGAGGTCTATGGCGATCCGATCGTGCATCCGCAGGACGAAAGCTACTGGGGCAACGTCAATCCGATCGGGCCACGAGCCTGCTACGACGAAGGCAAGCGCTGCGCGGAAACGCTGTTCTTCGATTATTATCGCCAGCACAACGTTGCAATCAAGGTGATGCGGATCTTCAATACCTACGGCCCGCGCATGCATGAGAACGACGGTCGCGTCGTCTCGAATTTCGTTGTCCAGGCGCTGCGGAACAAGCCGATCTCGGTCTATGGTTCGGGACAACAGACGCGCGCGTTCTGCTACGTCGACGATCTCGTCGAGGGCGCGATCCGATTCATGAGCGCGCCAACCGAGCTCCGCGGACCCATCAATTTCGGCAATCCGGCGGATATGCCGATACTTGAACTCGCCGAACGGATCATCCGCCTGACCGGCTCGTCATCGGAGATCGTGTTCCATCCGGCGCCGCAGGACGATCCGCAACAACGCATGCCCGATATCCGGCTGGCGGAATCCCGTCTCGGCTGGACGCCCACGATCAATCTGGAATACGGACTGACGCAGACGATCGCGTATTTTCGAGAGCGGCTCGGAACGCTGCAATGAGGCCGGGGCAGGCTCACTGGCTGCCATCGAGCGCAAGCAATTCGACTCCGGCGAGCCCGGTGTGTTCGATCGTGCGCTGCAGAAGGCCGGAGGACTGCGCGTCGCGAATGAAGGCGCTGACATAATCAAGGCGCGCCGGTTGCCCCTTGGCGACGGCCATGGCCAGCCTGTTCTCGCCGTAACCCCCCTCCAGCACGCGAACGTCGCGCGAGCCTTCGGCGAATTTCAGCAGCCCGGGTCGAATACCGGCCATCGCATCGACGCGCCCGGCCTTGAACAGCGCAAATGCCTGATCCGGCGTTTCGGCGTAGACGTGCTCCGCGCTGGCGAGTTTGCCGCGCAGTGCAGCATCCATCGCATGATTACGGACGACGCCGACACGCTGGCCCGGACGATCGACATCGGCGATTGAAAAAGCCGCCGACGCGGCAGGCACGAGGAACGTAAAGTCAGTCTTCATATAAGGCGGCGTGAAATCGACCTCGATCGCCCGTTTGGGATCGATGCCGAGAAAGGCCACGTCGCAAGCGCCCGATTTGAGCGACGCGACGACGATCGGCGGGGCCTGATACTCAAGCAAGGTAAGCTCGGCCGGCACGCGTGCCGCGAAAGCCCGCGCCAGCTTGATGCCGAAACCGTAGAACTCGCCGCTCGTCGGATGCCTGGAATAAAAGAACGAGGGAAAGAGCCCGAACCGGACCCGGCCGGCTCGGACAAGATCGGCGATCGAAGCACTGTCGAACTCCGGTGTCACACGGAACTCCTTGATCTAATGCCGGGGCGGTCGAGCCACCCCTCACCTTCGGCGATCACGGTTCGGCCGTGATGCCGCCATCCCTGATGATTTTCCCCCATCGCGCGGAATCCCGCTCGATGATCTCGGATAACGAACGCGCGTCGCCGGCGATCCGTTGATACGAATTGACCGCCATGAACGACTTGTCGAACTCCGGTTCCGCGACGATGCGCTGAACCGCCACATTGAGCTTGGTCACGATGTCCGGCGCCGTGCCCTTGGGCGCGAACAGACCGAACCAGATCATCGTCTCGAAGCCCGGCAAAGTTTCGGCAATGGCCGGCAGATCGGGAAACTGCGGCAACCGCTTGCTGGCGGCGATGCCCAGCATGCGAAGCTGCCCGGCTCTGGCCGGCTCGCTCACCAGGCCGATGGCGACGAACATCGCATCGACACGGCCACCGATCAGATCGATCAAGGCGGGAGCCGCTCCCCGATACGGCACTGCGTTTGATTTGATGCCGGCTTGCGCCTTGAACATCTCGGTACTGAGATGAGAGATCGAGCCGATGCCGGGAACACCGAAATTGAGTTTTCCAGGATTGGCCTTGGCCCACGCGATCAGTCCTTTGACATCCTCGATCGGCAAGGCAGAGTTGACGACCAGCGCCAGGGGGACAGTCGCAATGCCCGAGACCGGCATCAGATTCTTCGCTGTCTCGACCTGCTCCTTGTAGAGGAACGGATTGACCGTGACGGTGAATTCGGGAGTCAACAGCAGCGTGTAACCGTCGGGTGTGGCGCGTGAGACGAAGGTGGCGCCGAGTTGCGTCGCGGCAGCCGCTTTATTCTCGACGATGACGGGTTGACCCCATTCTGCCGTGAGCCGCTGCCCGATTGCCCGGGCCAGAACGTCGGCGACGCCGCCGGGCGGCAGCGCCACGACCATATTGATGGGCCGGGTAGGATAGT
>Ga0081455_10000819_pt1 | contig 40048 bp, 41 predicted proteins | sample TabmetS3T2R1_FD_70207 | JGI IMG/M metagenome (GOLD analysis project Ga0081455, IMG submission 70207) | Tabebuia heterophylla rhizosphere microbial communities from the University of Puerto Rico - S3T2R1 | ecosystem: Host-associated > Plants > Roots > Rhizosphere ... | reverse complement strand
GCTCACGTGTTACTCACCCGTTCGCCGCTCGTGTACTCCCGAAGGAGCCTTACCGCTCGACTTGCATGTGTTAAGCACGCCGCCAGCGTTCGTCCTGAGCCAGGATCAAACTCTCCGTTGAAAAATTCCCCAAGACTCACATGCGCAATGCGCGAGAGCCTCGAGTCAACTTCTGTTTGATTCCTGACGACTGACTGCTGACAGTCAATTGTCGGAATTGCCCTCGCGATGAATCGGAGCCGAAGCTCTTCACCATCGACGGGGGTTACTGATTTATCTCGTCGACTTTTGGCACACTGTTGAGTTCTCAAGGTTCAGGCGCGCACCGTCGACTCGGCCGTTTCCGGCCTTCGTCGTCGGGGCAACTCGTCTACTTTACATGGCGCGTTTGGGCCGGTCAAAACCGGAGTCTGGTGCCATGTCACCCCGCGTTTTCAGCGGCCCACCCATCAGCGCTCAGCGCTTCCGGAACAGTCCCTTTCGGTTGGGATGCGGGTAGAACACTAGCAGTCCAAACCCGCAGGTCAAATTACAGGCTGGCGTGTTCGAGGACCGTCTGAATCACACCAACTTGACGCCCGAGACAGCCCGCTTTCCGCGCCTTAAAACGACCCAAGATCCGTGGAGAGCGTGAGTCGGGTCGAGGGCCAGATCGGGGTCGTCGATCCGGACGTTGTTTACGTACGCGCCGCCCTCTGACACCGTCCGCCGGGCCTCCGATCGGGACTTCACCAGACCGGAAGCTTCGAGCGCGTCGACGACGGTCGGCGCACCGCTCAACGGCAGATCGACGACACCCGCTTCGCGGAGGGCGGCGTCCAGCGTTGCTTCAGGGAGCTCAGCCAACTCGCCGCTGCCGAACAGCGCAGATGACGCCAAGACGGCGGCGTCGACCTCGTCCTGGCCGTGAACCAACGCGGTGACCTCGGCCGCCAGACGGCGTTGGGCCAAGCGCAATCCGGGATTCTGCTGGTGTTCGTCGACCAGCGCGTCGATCTCGCCGACCGGGACGAAGGTGAACAGCTTGAGGTACTCCCCCACCTTCGCATCCTCTGAGTTGATCCAGAACTGGTAGAAGGCGTACGAACTCATTAGCTCGGAATCTAGCCACACCGTGCCCGACTCGGTCTTGCCGAACTTGGTGTCGTCAGCCTTTGTTACCAGTGGCGTCGCAAGTGCGTGGACGATGGCGCCGTCGGCGCGACGGACCAACTCGACGCCGGCAGTGATGTTGCCCCACTGGTCGCTGCCACCGGTCTGGAGCGTGCATCCGTGGCGTCGATACAGCTCGAGATAGTCAAGCGACTGGAGCAGCACGTAACTGAACTCGGTGTAGCTGATTCCCTTGTCGAGGCGGCTGGACACGACCTCGCGAGCCAGCATCCGATTGACCGGAAAGTGCTTACCGATGTCGCGGAGGAAGTCGATCGTGGTGAGATCTTGCGTCCAATCGAGATTGTTGACGATCAAGGCCGCGGCCGGCCCGTCGAGCTCGACGAAGCGGGCCACTTGTTCGGCGATGCGCTCGACCCACTCGGACACGACATCTTTGGTGTTCATCGCACGTTCGCCCGACTCCTTGGGGTCTCCGACGAGTCCGGTCGAGCCGCCGACGAGGAGCAGGGGTTTGTGGCCGGCGAGTTGCAGTCGGCGAGCAGTAACCAGCTGAAGGAGATTGCCGACGTGCAGGCTGGGCGCCGTCGGGTCGAAGCCCACGTAGAACGTCAGCGGTGACGACAGCGCCTCGCGCAGCGCTTCGACGTCGGTGGTGTGCGCGAGCAGACCTCGGATGTCGAGGTCGTCGATGACGTTCACCACCGGCCTCCTGAGTCGTCGAAAGGGCCCCTCATTCTCTCCCACGCCACTACGGTTGGGGGCCGAGGAGTCGCATGAGCACGTTTGCATCGTTCCAAATCCCGGCACGCGTGGTGGCTCCGCCACGCCTGTCTGAACGACATCCGTGGATCTACCCGTGGGCGGTTCGCTATTTCCGCACCAAGCGACGCATCGCCTGGATGCGCTCCGACAGCGTTTGGGCGTCTCAACGCTCCCCTGAGTCGTTGCCGGTTCGGGTCAAGAAGCATGGTTCGCTTCTCCTGCGCGAACTGTCGGAGTCGGAGATGCACCTGCAACGGAATAAGGTCGTGAACCTCCGGCTGGCTGCCGCCCGACTCGACACGCTCCTCATCCGGCCCGGCGAGACCTTCTCCTTCAATCGGACCGTGGGCAATTGCACCAGGCGCAAGGGATACGTCGATGGCATGCGCCTGTCCAACGGTGATGCGGTCTCAGGCGTTGGCGGCGGCATCTGCCAGATGGCCAATCTCCTGCACTGGATGTTTCTGCATTCGCCGCTCACGATCGTCGAGAGATCCGAGCACAGCTTCGATCCGTTCGCTGACAAGAACCGTGTCCTGCCGTGGGGTGTCGGATGTTCGATCGTTTACAACTACGTGGTTCTGGCCGTCCGAAACGACACGTCCCACACGTTTCAGTTGCGAGTCTGGGTGGACACACAGCACCTCAAGGGTGAGTTGCGAGCCGACACGCTGCCTGAACACAGCTATCGAGTGGAGGCGCGAGACGAGGCCTTTTGGCGGTACGAGGGACGGGTGTACCGGACGAACCAGATCTGGCGAACGGTGTTTCGGCGTGCGGACGGAGTCGCCACTGATGACGAGTTGCTGAAGGAGAACTGCGCGCTGGTCAAGTACGAGCCGACAAGCGTGGTGATCGACGTCCCCTAGCGCGGGGCGCGCGGGTTCCGGCGATACATCGAAACTGTCGGGTCGTCCGCGATCCAGAAGCGCCAGGCGATGTCGGCCGCTTTCGCAACGCCGACGCGTGGGCCGGCCGCGATCTCAAAATCTTGTCCGACCGGCGGCCCCAGGCGTACCCCGGTGGCGGCCAGCAGGTCCGTGCCGAGATCGGCAATCGTGATGCCCAAGGCCTGGGCGAGATTGCCCGGACCACGAGCCAGCCGCACGTGAGGCACTCCCCCGCGCCGTTTGGTCGCAGTTTCGATGCCGTCAACAACGCGGCCGCTGCGAATCAGGACTGCTGATGCTGTCTCGGTCGGCCCGGTGACGATGTTGGCGCAGAAGTGATGACGCGTTTGGTAGACGTACAGCCGCCACGGCGGGCCGTACATCGTCTCCGATCGCGGAGTGCGGGTGAAGGCGTGGGACGCCGGATCGTTGACGCCCTCGTACGCCTCGACCTCAGTGATGCATACGGAGACTCCGTGGCCGTGGAGCGTCCGGCCCAGCAGCGAACGTGCCCGGCGCACCACCTCTGGCCCATCCCCATCGGCGTCAGCCAAGTCGGGACCGGAGTTCAGCCAGCTGCTCCCGGACGCGAACGTCCGCGGTGCCGCCGCGAGCATCACGGGACGCGATTGACCCCTCGACCGACAGCACGGTGCGTACGTCGGGCGTCAGGTGAGATGAGATCGATTCGAAATCATCGTCGCTCAGATCGTCGAGTTCGATGCCGCGCTCCTCGGCAAGCCGGACACAGGCGCCTGCGGTCTCGTGCGCTTCGCGAAACGGCACCCCCTGTTTGACCAGCCATTCGGCGACGTCGGTCGCCAGCGCGAAGCCTCGCCCGGCATTCGCCGACAGGTTGTCGAGGTTGAATGTCATGGTCGCGACCATTCCAGTGAATGCCGGGAGCAGGGTTTCCAGCGCGTCGATGGAATCGAACACCGGCTCCTTGTCCTCCTGCAGATCCCGGTTGTACGCGAGCGGGAGCGCCTTCAGTGATGCGAGCAGGCCGGCGAGGTTGCCGATCAACCGGCCAGCCTTACCCCGCGCGAGCTCGGCGATGTCTGGGTTCTTCTTCTGCGGCATGATGCTCGATCCGGTCGAGTAGCCGTCGTCCAGCGTGATGAATCCGAACTCCACGGTGTTCCAGAGGATGATCTCCTCTGCCAGCCGTGACACGTCGACACCGATCTGCGCGCAGATGAAGGCGAACTCCGCCACAACGTCTCGGGACGACGTCCCGTCGATCGAGTTAGGAGTCGAACCCGCGAAGTGGAGCTCCGTCGCGACGCGCTCGGGATCGAGGCCGAGCGAGGACCCGGCAAGTGCGCCCGATCCATATGGCGAATCCATGGCGGCTCGGGCATCCCACTCGGCCAATCGGTCGAGGTTGCGCACGAGCGGCCAGGCATGGGCCAACAGGTGATGGGACAGCAACACCGGTTGCGCATGCTGGAGGTGGGTGCGCCCCGGCATCGGGACGCCAAGGTGCGACTCCGCCTGTGCTGCGAGCGCACCGATCAGCCCGCGCACCAAAGACCCGATCTGCTCTCCGTGATTGCGCAGATACATCCTGAAAAGGGTGGCGACCTGGTCGTTCCGGGAACGACCGGCGCGCAGTTTGCCGCCGAGCGCCGGTCCGACCTGCTCGATGATCAGGCGCTCGAGCGCGCCGTGCACATCTTCGTCGGACTCGGCGGGCTGAAGACCACCGCTTGACCACCGGGCGTCCAGTTCGACGATCGCATGCAAGAGCGCCGAGTGTTCGTCATCGGACAGCAGGCCGGCTGCGTGCAGCACGTTGGCATGCGCCCGTGAGCCAGCAAGGTCGTACGGCACGAGTCGCCAATCGAAGTGCGTCGACCTCGACAGGGCCTCAAGCTCCCGAGACGGACCGGACGCGAACCGTCCGCCCCAGAGCTTGCCCTCGTTCGTGGCGCCTCCAGAGGCCCCACCAGTAACTCCACCAGTACGACTGCCCATCAGTCGACGCCTTCCTCGATCGCGGCGGCCTCGAGCGCCGACTCATCCCCGGCCGCGGGGTTCTCGGCGATCTGCTCGGCGCCGCCGCCCGCCTCGAGCCGGTCGAGTTCGAGCTCACCGAACAGTGTGCTCCGGCCGAGGAGGACCTCGGACAGGGACGCGTACTGCTCGAGCTTGTCGCGAGAGTCGGCAATGTCGAGGTTGCGTAGGGTCAGCTGGCCGATCCGGTCGGTCGGGCCAAAGGCGGCATTCTGCGTCCGCTCCATCGACAACTTGTCAGGGTGATACGACAACGCTGGGCCTTCGGTGGCCAGGATCGTGTAGTCGTCTCCTCTGCGCAGTCGCAGCGTCACTTCACCGGTCACGAGGGAGGCCACCCACCGCTGAATCGACTCGCGCAACATGAACGCCTGCGGATCGAACCAACGACCCTCGTACAGCAACCGGCCCAGCCGACGGCCTTCGGCGTGATAGTTCGCGATCGTGTCTTCGTTGTGGGTCGCGTTGACGAGACGCTCGTATGCGATGAACAGCAGTGCCATGCCCGGCGCCTCGTAGATGCCCCGCGATTTGGCTTCAATGATTCGGTTCTCGATCTGGTCTGACATCCCGAGTCCGTGCCGGCCGCCGATCGCGTTGGCTTCGTGGACAAGTTCCACCGGGTCAGCAAACTCGATGCCGTTGATGCTCACAGGGCGTCCGCTGACGAATTGAATCGCGATGTCTTCGGTGGCGATGTCGACTGCAGGTTCCCAGAACTTGAGACCCATGATCGGTTCGACGGTCTCGAGGGAGACGTCGAGATGTTCAAGCGTTTTCGCCTCGTGAGTGGCTCCCCAGATGTTGGCGTCGGTCGAGTACGCCTTTTCGGTGGAGTCTCGATACGGCAGATCGTGCTCGAGCAGCCACCGACTCATTTCTGCCCGGCCGCCCAACTCCGCGACGAACTGGGCGTCGAGCCAGGGTTTGTAGATGCGTAGTGCCGGGTTGGCCATCAGGCCATACCGGTAGAACCGCTCGATGTCGTTGCCCTTGAAGGTCGATCCGTCACCCCAGATATCGACACCGTCATCATGCATGGCCCGAACGAGCATCGTGCCCGTGACGGCCCGACCCAAGGGGGTTGTGTTGAAGTAGGAACGCCCGCCACTGCGGATGTGGAACGCACCGCAGGCAAGTGCGGCCAACCCCTCCTCGACGAGAGGGAGCTTGCAGTCGACGGCCCTTGCCAGCTCCGCGCCGTACTGCAACGCCCGGTCTGGGACGCCCTCGATCTCTGGCTCGTCGTACTGACCAATGTCGGCCGTGTAGGTGCACGGAATGGCGCCCTTGTCACGCATCCAGGCGACAGCAACCGACGTGTCGAGGCCGCCGGAGAACGCGATGCCGATGCGTTCGCCGACCGGAAGTGTCGTCAGGACCTTGCTCACGTCAGTGTTCCTTCAGTTGTCGCCAATTGGGTGAAGTGGTTCGCCAGTTCGTCGCCGCCGGAGGGGTCGCGCGCGATGACCAGGACGGTGTCGTCGCCCGCGATTGTGCCGAGGATGCCGGGATGCCCAACGTGATCGATCGCGGAGGCCAGAAACTGTGCAGCGCCGGGAGGCGTCCGGAGGACGGCCAGGTTCGCCGAAGCTTCCGCAGACACGAGCAGTTCGTGCGCCAGTCGGCCGAGCCGTTGCGAGGCTGTTGCGCTGCCTTCGGCAGTTCGGGGCGTCCGGTCTCCGCCCTCGCCGGGAACGGCGTACACCAGCGAGCCGTCTGAATGACGCACTCGGACTGCCTCCATCTCGGTGAGGTCGCGCGACACGGTCGACGCCGTCGCGACGATTCCGGATTGGTTGAGGAGCTCGACCAGATCTCCCTGCGAGCGAACGGGATTCCGTTCCAGGACGGTCGCGATGAGATGCTGCCGAGCCGCCTTGCTCATCGGCGCGCTCATGAGTCCTGCCCCAGGAGCCAGGCCAGCAGTGCCTTCTGGGCATGGAGCCGGTTCTCGGCCTCGTCCCAGACCACACTCTGGTGTCCGTCAATCACGTCAGCGCTGATCTCCAGCCCCCGATACGCCGGGAGGCAATGCATGGCGATCGCATCTGGCTTCGCCTTCGCCATTGCCTCTGCCGTAACCGAGTACGGGCCGAAAAGTGAGATCCGCTCGGCCTTTTCGTCCTCCTGACCCATGGACACCCAAGTGTCGGTGATGACGACATCGGCGTCTGCCAGCGCGGCGTCTGGATCGTCGGTGACCAGGACCGATCCGCCGGTGGCCCCGGCGATTGTCGTGGCGTCATCCACGATGTCTGCCCGCGGCTGGTGGGAGGCCGGCGCTCCGATCCGGATGTGCATGCCGGCCGTGGCTCCTCCGAGCAAGTACGAGTGCGCCATGTTGTTTGCGCCATCGCCGACGTACGTGACGTTGAGGCCAGCGAGGTGGCCTTTTTGTTCGGCGATGGTCTGCCAGTCGGCCAGGATCTGGCACGGGTGGAAGTCGTCGCTCAGAGCGTTGACAACCGGAACGCCGGCGTGGTCGGCCATCTCTTCGAGATCGGCTTGGGCGTACGTCCGCCACACAACCGCACTGACCATCCGGCCCAGGACTCGAGCGGTATCGGCGACGCTCTCACCCCGGCCGACCTGGGTGCTGCCTGAGTCGAGCACGAGCGGCGAGCCACCGAGGTCGGCGATGCCAACGGAGAACGACACCCGGGTCCGCGTCGAAGATTTGTCGAAGATGACGGCAACGGTCCGCGGGCCGGCCAACGGCGTGCGAGCGTACGGCGCCGCTTTGAGTTCGGCCGCGAGCGCCAGCACCTCAGACTGCTCGGCTGGGGTCAGGTCGTCATCGCGCAGGAAGTGCCGGGTCATGCCGCCTCCCCGATCTGATCAAGGACAGCAGACAAGGTCGCGGCCGCGCGCTGGGCGTCGTCGACGCTGAGGATGAGCGGCGGGGCCATCCGCAGCCGGTCGGGCGTCGGAGCGTTCACGATCAGGCCGGCTTCGAGTGCACCGTCCCGAACCGCAATGGCCACCGGTTCCGTGAGTACGGCCGCCAGTAGCAGTCCCCGACCGGAAACTGACTCCACGAGCGGATGCTCTTCAAGTTCCGCCCGCAGCAGGCTCCCGATGGAGGCGGTGTGTTCGAGCAGGCCATCAGCCTGGATGACCTCGAGCACGGCCAATGCCGCGGACGCAGCCACCGGGTTGCCACCGAAGGTCGTTCCGTGTTGGCCCGGCTGCAGGAGGTCGGACGCTGGACCGAATGCCAGGCATGCCCCGATGGGAAGCCCTCCGCCGAGACCCTTCGCAACCGTGATCACGTCCGGGGCCACGTCCGAATGATGGTGGTCGAACCATGCGCCGGTTCGACCGATGGCGGTCTGGATTTCATCGAGCCACAGCAGCGAACCATTGTCGTCGGCAATAACCCGGGCCGCCTCGAGGTAGCCGGCCGGCGGGACGACGACTCCTGCCTCGCCCTGGATCGGCTCCAGGACGATGGCCGCCGTGGCATCGTCGACGGATGCAGCCAACGCTTCGGCGTCGCCATACGGGACAAAGGTGACCACACCGGGAAGCGGCTCGAATGGAGCCCGGTAGGACGCCTTGGACGTCAGTGCCAGTGCGCCCATGGTCCGTCCATGGAAGCTGCCCTCCGCTGCGACGAACTTCGTGCGACCGGTCCGCCGCGCAATCTTGAACGCCGCTTCAACAGCTTCAGTGCCGGAATTCGTGAAGAAGACGCGGCCGTCGCGACCGTTGTTCGCCAGCGAGAGGAGCTTCTCGGCCAGCTCGATCTGTGGTTCCGTGGCGAAGAAGTTGCTGACGTGGCCCAGCGTCTGCAGTTGGGACGTCACCGCGCCCACCAGCGCCGGATGTGCATGGCCCAACGCGTTGACGGCGATGCCGCCGAGCAGGTCGAGGTACTCGTTGCCGTCGACATCCCAGACGCGCGTTCCTTCGCCCCGCACCAGCACCCGCTGGGGCGGCCCAAAGGTGTTCATGACGGCTCCTTGGTACCGGTCGAGCCAAGTCATGACGGCTCATCCTTGCCGCTGGTGACGTAGAGAGCCGACCGCAACCGTTTGGTGGCGCCGGGCAACACCTGGGTACCGACGCCCTCATCGGTGAACAACTCGAGGATGACGGCGTGCGGCTGGCGTCCGTCGACAATCGTCGCCCGCTTGACTCCCCCGGCAATCGCGACCAGGCAGGCTCCCATCTTCGGGATCATTCCGGTCGACAGCGTCGGCACGAGCTCAGTCAGTTCTTCGGGACTGATCTCACCGATGACGTCGGAGCTGTTGGGCCAGTCGGCGTACAAACCTTCGACGTCTGTCAGGACCATCAGCTTTTCGGCGCCAAGAGCCGCAGCAATGGCGGCGGCCGCCGTGTCGGCATTTACGTTCAGCACCTGCCCGCTCGAGTCAGGTGCAACCGTGGAGATCACCGGGATGCGGCCCGCCTCAAGGAGATCGAGCACCGTCTGCGGGCTGACGTCGACGACTTCGCCGACGAGGCCGACGTCCACGGACTGGCCGTCGACGATCGCCGTCACCTTCTCGGCTGTGAGTAGGCCGCCATCGGCGCCGGACAATCCGACTCCAAGATCCCCATGCTTGTTCAAGAGACTGACGAGTTCGGGTCCAACCTGGCCGGTCAGGACCATCCTCACGACCTCCATCGCCTCCGGCGTCGTCACCCGCAGTCCACCGCGGAACTCGCTCGGGATGTCCAGTTTGTCCAGCATGGCGCTGATCTGGGGACCTCCACCGTGAACGACGACCGGCTTGAAGCCGGCGTACCGCAGGAAGACGACGTCTTCGGCGAAGGCCGTCTTGAGGTTCTCATCCACCATGGCGTTGCCGCCGTACTTCACGACGACGATCTTGCCGTGGTACTTCTTCAGCCACGGCAAAGCGCCGGCGAGGGTCGCTGCCTTGTCAGTTGCCCGCTTCCAGTCGTCGGGATGCCAGACATCGGGGCCGTCGGGGACTTGCTGAGGAGTCGGTTGTTCGGTCATGTCGAATACGCCGAGTTCTCGTGCACATACGCGTGGGTCAGGTCATTCGTCCAAATGGTCGCCGAGGCGGCACCGGACTTGAGGTCGATGAGGACGTGGACTGGTCGGCCGGACAGGTCGACCCCCTCGGCTGGTTCCCCGGGGCCACTGGACCGGCACACCGTGACTCCGTTCAGGCTGACGTCCAGATCCATCGGGTCAAAGGCAGCGGTGGTCGTTCCGACGGAGGCCAGGATGCGGCCCCAGTTCGGGTCCTTGCCGAAGATCGCGGTCTTGAAGAGGTTGCTCCGAGCAACTGACCGGCCAACCTCGAGGGCGTCGGCTTCGCTCGCCGCGCCAGTCACCTCGATCGCAATCTCATGGTCAGCGCCTTCGGCATCGGCGAGCAACTGCAGCGCGAGATCACGACAGACGGCGGTCACGTACTTCGTGAGCGCCTCGACGGTCGGCGTGACGCCGGCGGCCCCGCTGGCCATCAGCAGCACCGTGTCGTTCGTTGACTGACAGCCATCGGAGTCGAGTCGATCGAAGGTTTCGGCAGTCGCTGTCCGCAATGCGGCGTCGAGTGTCGCGGAGTCGGCGACAGCGTCGGTCGTGACGACGACGAGCATCGTCGCGAGGGCGGGAGCCAGCATCCCGGCCCCTTTGGCGATGCCCCCGACAGTCCAACCGCCGTCGGCGTGAACCACGGCCTGCTTTGGCACCGTGTCCGTGGTCATGATCCCGGCCGCGGCATCCGCTCCATCGGCTGGGGACGCTGCCGCTATCGCTGAGGCAACTCCGCCCAGCAATGCGTCCTTGTCGTTCAGCAGTCCGATCAGGCCGGTGGACATCACTTGGACGTCGACGGCCCCAACGCCGAGCTTCTCGGCCGCCAGCTCGGCGGTCGCGTGCGTCAGGGCGAAGCCCTCTGGTCCCGTATAGCAGTTGGCTCCGCCGGAGTTGATGACGGCAGCCTTCGCGGTTCCACCTTTGATCGCCTCCTGACTCCAGAGCACCGGATTCGCCTTGCAGCGGTTGGAGGTGAAGACCGCTGCGGCTGCGCAGTGCGGCCCGTCGTTGATGATGACCGCGACGTCCTTCTTGCCGCTGGTCTTCAGGCCGGCCGCGACTCCCGCGGCCCGGAACCCGCTGGGCGAAGTGACGGTCATGGCGCCACTCCAACCGTGGTGAGCCCCGTCGCCTCGGGCAGGCCGAGCGCGATGTTCATCGACTGGACTGCTCCCCCGGCGGTGCCCTTGGCCAGGTTGTCGATCACGCCGATCGCGACCAGCTTTCCGGCCCGCGGGTCAGCAGTCGCCTGAATGTGTACCGCATTGGCGCCGAGCACGGACTTCGTCTCCGGCCAGATGCCTTCGGGCAGGACATGAATGAAGGGCTCGTCATCGTAGGCATGCTGGTAGGCCTCACGAATGTCGGCGTCCGTGGTGCCAGCTTGAAGTGGCGCCACAACGGTGGCGAGGATGCCCCGCGACATGGGAGCGAGGATGGGCGTGAACGAGACAGCCGGCCGGACGCCGGTGGCGACCTCCAGGTTCTGCTCGATCTCGGGCGTGTGCCGATGGATGCCGCCAACGCCATAGGCGCTGGCCTGACCCAAGACCTGGGAGGCCAGGAAGTTCGTCGCCAGCTTCCTGCCCGCGCCCGACGTACCGGTCGGCGCCACGATCGTGACGTCAGGAGCAATCAGGCCAGCGGCGAGAGCCGGCATCGTCGTCAATGTCGAAACCGTGGGAAAGCATCCCGGGACGGCAATCCGCTTGGCGCCGGAAAGAACGTTGCGTTGCCCGGGCAATTCCGGCAGTCCGTACGGCCAATGACCGGCATGATCGCCGCCGTAGAAGGCTTCCCAATCGTCGGCTGACTGCAGCCGGAAATCGGCGCCGCAGTCGATGACCAGCGTGTCCTCACCCAGTTGCGCGGCGACTTCGGCGGACGCCCCGTGCGGCAGTGCGAGGAAGACCACGTCGTGTCCGGCGATGTGATCGAACTCCGTCGGCATGAGGACTCTGTCCGCCACTGGCAGGAGATGTGGGTGGTGCTCCCCCACGGTCGATCCGGCATTGCCCGCTGCGGTCAAGGAGCCGATAGTTACGGCGGAATGATCGAGTAATGTGCGCAGCAATTCGCCGCCGACGTAACCGCTGGCGCCGACAACTGCGACCGAAACCTTACCGGACATGACGCATAGTCTTGCATATTACTGCAATTTCATGCAAGCAACGCGCCGGGTGACCACGACCGCCTAGGGTTGGCACATGAGACGGACGGCCCTGCGCGTCGGCGCACTGCTGGCCGCCACAGGCATCCTCCTCTTTCCGCTCCTCGCCAGCCTGGCTCCAGGTTCGACGTCGTCAGCGCCCGATCCGGTCACGATCTCCGATTACGACGCCCACTACAAAGTCAGCCGCGAGGGGGTTCTGTCGGGGACGGAGACCATCGTCGGCGAATTCCCATACGGACGTCACGGCATCTTCCGCTATTGGGACCTTCAGGACGCCGGTGACAAGCATGTCCGGCTGCGTCCCAAGGACATCACGATCACACGCGACGGGAATCCCGAGCCGTACGAGCTGCTCTGGGAACAAGGACGCCGGTTCCGGGTGGCAAAGATCGGATCGGCCGATGTGATCCTGCCGCCTGGTCAGCACACCTACGTCCTCACCTATCGAATCCCGGGTGCCCTCGCCCATGGCTCAGTCGCCACCGGGACGACGTCGAGTTGGGGTGCTGCGGGCTCGCGGACGTCGCTCTTCAACTGGCAGGTCGTGGCCGGCGGCTGGGCCATGTCGATGCACAAGGTCCGGGTCAGGGTCGATCTGCCGGCGAAGGTCAAGGACGCTCAATGCGCCGTGCGCGATCGCCGTCTCTGTGCCGTCGATGGTGTCGGGACGAAGACGCTTCGGCTTTCGGCAACGAACCTCCAGCCGTACACTCCGATTTCACTCAGAGCCGAAGTCCCGGTACCTGCCCCAAGCCGTCCGAGCCTCCCCTGGTCAGGCACATTCGACCGGCTGCTCGGACAGAACGGTCCCTTGGCTTTCGTCGTCCTCACGATCGCTGCGATCGGCCTCGTCGTCGGCTACGTCTGGGATCGGCGCTCGCGCGAGGCCAAACCGGGATATCCGGTGCAGTACGAGCCCCCGTCCGGCCTCGGGCCGGTGCAAACGGCCTATGTGACATCGGAGCGCGTCCCCCGACGCGGCTTGATCGCCACTCTGCTCTACCAGGCACAACAGGGACTCACCACCTTGACGCGAAACGGTGACGACTGGACAGTCGATGGAGTCGGCGATGCGCAGGCTTGGACGAAGGTCGACGACGTCACCCGACACGTTGGCGCAAGCCTGGGCGTCGACCAACCGGGTGGTCGCTTCGAAGCAGACGGCACGGTTAGTGCCGGACAGTCATTGAAGGCGGTCCAGACGAGTCTCGCCGGCGTGACCGACGCCTGGGCAACGGCCGCAGGAGTCCAGAGCCCAGCAGCCAGTGAGACGCTCGGCCGGATCCTCGTCATCCTTGCCGCGGTTGCGGCTGGGGCCCTGACATTCATGTCGTCGGCGAGTTCATTGTGGGTCATCCCGTTCGCTGCGTTCGTCGTCGGAGGCGTCGGGCTGTTGGTCCCCGGCGTTGGTCGCCGGCGCACGCTGCTCGGCCGTGACGTCTGGTCGCGCGCCGGAGGTTTCGAGCGGCTGCTCTCCACCGACTCGGCGAAGGATCGTTTCGACTTCAGCGGGAAGAAGGACATCTACACGGCTTTCATCCCGTTCGCGGTCGCCTTCGATTGCGCAGATCGCTGGGCCAAGAAGTACGAGCAATCGACCGGCGAGCCGGCACCAGTCCCGGTCTGGTACAGCGGAGGAACGACACCCAGCCATGGGGCACTTTTCGCCGGCGGTGATCCATTCTCAAGCTTCGAGTCCTCCCTTTCGTCCTCCATTTCTGCCTACAGCGCCAGCCAGTCGTCATCTGGTGGTGGCGGCGGCTTCAGCGGTGGCGGCGGCGGTGGCGGCGGCGGCGGTGGCGGCTCGTGGTAGGACTTCCCTAACAACCAAGGAGAAACTCATGCTGGTGCTCGGCCTCATCATCGTGGCCGCCCTCGTCGGACTCGTCCTGTTCGGCGTCACGGCGTTCAACAGGTTGCGTGTGCTCGATGTCGGCTCGCAAGAGGCGCTTGGCGGCATCGACGTGCAACTGACGCGACGCGCAGACCTGATCCCCAATCTGGTCAACACGGTCAAGGGTTACGCGCAGCACGAGAAGGGCGTCTTCGAGGAAGTCACCAAGGCTCGCGCCGGGGTCCAGGCCGCGACCCAAGGCGGAACGGTCGAAGAGAAGTCAGCGGCGCAGGCACGGCTCGACAAGGCGATCGTCGATGTCCTTGCCGTCGCCGAGGCCTACCCCGACCTCAAGGCGACGGTCAACTTCCAGCAGTTGCAGACTGCACTGACCGACACCGAGAACCAGCTTTCGTTCGCGCGCCAGTACTACAACGACGCCGTGGCCAAGCAGAACTCCACGATTCGCACGATCCCGTGGCTGTTCTTCACCGGAATTGCCGGCGTGCATGCCCGCGACTTCTACAAGGCTCCGGCGGGTCAGGATGTCGCCCCCACGGTGAACTTCGACCAGACGGCGCCAGCCGCGACGCCTCCACCTGAGTCACCTCCGGCAGAGCCGCCCCCAGCCTGATGACGCACCGACGGTCGCCACGATGGGCGCTGACGCTGATTCTCGGCATCGGCATGCTCTTCGCTGGCACCGTTCCGGCCACGGCGGCTGACGCCAGCCCGGAGCACCAGCAGTTCCGCATCACGGCATCCGATGGCGTCGAACTCCAAGCGACGCTGACCAGCCAAGGACCGATCGCAGCCCGCCCGACCGTCGTCGAGTTCAGCCCCTACGGCCGCGACTCGGGCACGCTGGCCGTTGGGCCTGCCTACAACACGCTGCTGGTCCAGATCCGCGGCACTGGCGACAGCAACGGTTCTTTCGACGCGCTGGGGCCGCGCACCCAGAAGGACGTGCAGGAAGTCCTCCAGTGGGCGTGCGCCCAGTCGTGGAGCGGCGGAAAGTTGGCGCTCAACGGGTTCTCGGCGAGCGCGATCACCATCTACAACTCGCTCCACCTCGCCTTACCCTGCGTGAAGGCAATGGTGCTCCGTTCCGGAACCTTCGAGCTCTACCGTGACCTGCTGATGCCGGGCGGCATCAGCAATCTCGGGCCGGCAGCTGGCGTCATGCTTCTGATTGGCGCACCGGCGTTGGCCCAGTCGCCGTCCCGCATTTCTGATCCGGCGAGCGGCCTCGCCATCCTGCTCGGCCTACTCACGACTGGTCTCGAAGGTGGATTCGCCCACCCGACGCTCGACACCTGGTGGCAGCAACGCGGATTCCGCGGCGACGCCAATCACCTGCCTACTCTCGTCATCGACGGATTCTTCGACGTGGAGTCACGCGGCGCTTTCCAGGGCTATCAGCAGCTGCGGTCGTCCGGAGCGCACCTGATGGTCGTCGGCGGCCACGATGGCGCACCGGTCGGCACCGACGATGGAGTCGGTGAGGCGAACCTCTGGCTCGATCACTTCGTGCAAGGCGCCGCGAATGGCGTCGAGACCCATCCTCGCGTCCAGATGCTGCTCTCCCGCGGTGACCGCGAGGATTACCTGGCGGGCGACTTTCGGCGACTCCCAGCCCGGGATTGGCCTGTGCCACACACCACCTGGACCGAGCTCTCGCTGTCGGGCCGATCGCTCGTCAAGAAGCGACCCGCTGTCGCCACCTCTCAGCATTATGTGAGCGTCCCATCACTGCCGAGCGAGACAGATCCGGCCACCATGGCCCTGCTGGGTGCCTCGGGTCTCAATGCGCTCACGACGATCGTCCCGATCCTCACCGACATGACGCTGGCTGATGCGACCGGCCTCACGTTCACGACTGCCCCGCTGACGGCTGACGTCTCGTCTGCCGGGCCCCTTTCGCTGAACGTGACTCTGTCCACCACCGTTCCGGGCACCGGCATTTGGGGCGTGATCTCCGACGTCTCACCCGACGGCGTAGCTCATCCTCTGACGGCTGGCCGCCTCAACACCGACTTCCCGGGCGTTGTGGCCAGCAGGTCGCTCCACGACTCGCGCGGTCGCATCGTCCAGCCATATGGCGACTTCCACGCCACGTCCCCTGCCAAGCCGCTTGCCCCGCGGAGCTACTCCGTGGAGTTCTGGCCGGTCGGCAATGTGTTCGAGAAGGGCCACCGCATCCGGCTCACCATCGTCGGTGCATCGGCCGCCTCACGTTCGACCGCCCCGGCAATCAACAGCATCAAGGTCGGCGGCGCGCATGGCGCACGACTGCTGGTGCCGGCACTCCCTGGCAGCAATCTCGCCGGAGCACTTGCCCGGTGAACCCGCCGACGCGACGTCGACCGCTCGTTGATTCGACCACCGCGTGGCTTGACGCCTTCTGCGACGCAGTGCGAACCGGCGACCCGCTCGAGGGCCGCCACCTCTTCGCCCCAGATGCTTCGGGCTTCGGAACGGTGGCAAGCGTCTATCGCGACGTCAACGAACTTGTCGAGGAGCAATGGAGCGATGTCTGGCCACGAACCACCGAATTCACCGTCGACACGGTGGTAGGTCGCTGGCCGTTCGACGGTGGCGAGGTCGTGGCGCTGATGTGGCATTCGATGGACAGGGATTCCCACCGGGCACGGCGCGGCCGGGCCACGATCCTTCTCAGTTGGATTGACGGGCAGTTGGTTGCAGTCCACTCGCATTTCTCGATGCTGCCGGGCACTGCGAGTTAGGCCCTCAGCGTCGCCCCCAAGGTCGCCGCTGCTGCTATCCCTGCGTCGCGGGCGCCGCGAATGTCGTCTTCGGTCAAGGTTCGGTCAGACGCCCGAAGCCGGAGAGCAAACGCCAACGACTTGTGACCCGCGGGCACCTGGTCGCCGGTGTAGACGTCGAACACCCGCACCGACTCGACGAGATCGCTCGAACGTGCGATCGCCTCGCGTAGTGACTCCGCCGGTACGCCGTCAGGGACGACGAACGCGAGGTCTTCCTTCGCCACCGGATAGGTGGAGAAGGCCGGGCGCGGCCCTACGTCCGGCGCTGCCTCGACCAAGGCGTCGAGATCGAGTTCGGCGGCGACCGTGCGATCCGGGAGCCCCCATTGCCGGACCACCCGAGGGTGGAGTTCGCCGGCGTGGCCGACGATGACGCCCCCGACGAGCAAGGCGGCGGCACGGCCGGGATGCCAAGGGCGAAGATCAACGTGCTGAATGGCGGGATCGACGTGAAAAGCCGAAGCGAGGACACGGGCGATGTCGATCGCGTCGGACCACGCAACAGGCCTGCCGGAGTCCTGCCATCCGACGGTCTCGCGGTGACCATTCAAGACGAATCCGACGTGCCACGGCTGCCCAGGCAGTGCGGCATCAAGGGCTGCGACCTCGGCCGCGTTGGGGGGCTGGGTGACGTCGTAGATCGGGGCATTCGGCTCCGATCCACCGGGGATGAACACCCGGGCCATCTCGACCAATGCGATATCGGAATGCCCACGTCCGACGTTGAGTGCAGCGGCCTTGAGGAGGCCGATGAGAAGCGTCGTCGTCATGCCGGGCTCGTCTGCCGACAGTGGGTTCTCCAGCCACACTTGCCGACGGCGTGAATCGTTGACGTCCAAGGCCAACCGGTCGAAATCCGCGGGCCCAGCGAAGGGAAAGGTCTTGACCTCGACCAAGCCCTCGCCAGCCAATACGTAGCCGGCCCGACGTCGTAGTCGCTGGGCCTTGGTGAGGCCTCGGCCAGGAGGCGCCGGAGGCAACAGGGAGGGAACGCGGTCGTAACCGACGACCCGGAGGACATCCTCGACGGCGTCGTACGGGTCTACAAGATCGGGCCGCCAGGGCGGCGGTGTGACACTGATGAGGTCGGCGTCGCGGGCGACGATCGCGCCGTTGGCTTCCAAGGCGGTCGCGGCCTCGTCGGCCGAGATGTCGATGCCAGTGATGGCCGCCGGCAGGGAAGCCTCCAGCGTGATCAGCGGCGGCTCGGGCGCCTCCCCCACGATCGTGATGTCCGGCTCGAGGGTGCCACCACCCAGTTCGACCAGAAGGTTGGCCACGCGGGTGGCGGCTCGAGCCGGCAACGTCGGATCCACGCCGCGCTCGAAGCGCTTCGACGCCTCGCTCGGCAACTTGTGGACGCGGGCGGTACGGGCAATGGTCGCCGGGCGGAAGTGCGCTGCCTCGATCACGATGTCGGTCGTGGTGGCCGACATCTCCACCTGTTCGCCACCCATCACGCCAGCCAGGCCGATCGGCCCGCGGTCGTCGGTGATGAGCAGGTCGTCGGATGAGAGGGTGCGAGAGACGCCATCAAGGGTGACGAGTTCCTCACCGTCGCCGGCGCGCCGGACGCCGATGGCGCCACGCAGCAGCGCACGGTCGTAGCCGTGGATGGGCTGTCCGAGTTCGAGCATGACGTAGTTCGTGACGTCGACCGCCAAGGAGATCGAGCGCATGCCGGACTGCTCTATGCGTCGCATCATCCAGTCGGGGATCGGTCGGGTTTGGTCAACACCAGTCACTGTCGCTGCCGTGAAGACCGGACAGGCAACGGCATCGTCCACCTTGACCGGGTAGGCGTCGGCGCCAACGGCTGCGATCGGCTCAAGGTCTGCCGGATCGGTGAAGGGAACGCCGAAGGCAAGGGCCGCATCCCGAGCAACACCGCGAACCGACAGCGCGTATGCCCGGTCGGGGTTGACCTCCAGGTCAAGCACGTCCTCGGACAACCCGAGCAGATCGATCGCACTGTCGCCTGGCTGCGCGGCATCAGGTGGCAACACGATGATGCCGTCTTCGGCGCCGGTTCGTCCCAGTTCGGCGTCTGAGCAGATCATCCCGTCTGACACGTGGCCATACGTCTTGCGGGCTGTGATCTCCCCTTCCGGGATGGAATTGGCCAACGCCGGGAGCGTTGTCCCCGGAAGCGCAACGACGACAAGATCGCCGGCAGCGAAGTTGTCGGCACCACAAACAATGCCGCGTGGATCCCCATCGACCGAAAGTGCCTGCCCAACGTCGACTGAACACCAGTTGATCGTCTTGCCGTTCTTCTGTTCCTCCGGCTGCACCGATACCACGCGTCCGACGATCAGTGGCCCAGAAATACCGGAGGAGATGATCTCTTCGACCTTCAGATCGAATGCCGTGAGACGTTCTGCCAGGTCGGCGGTCGACACGTCAGCCGGAAGCGCTGCGAATTCACGCAACCACGAGACCGGAACCTTCACAGTTCCACTCCGAACGCCTCGGTGAACCGCATGTCGCCGTCATAGAGATCGCGCAGGTCGGCGATGTCGTACCGGCCCGTGATGGTGCGTTCGAGCCCCATGCCGAACGCGAAACCGGAGTAGCGCTCCGGGTCGACCCCGCAAGCCACGAGCACGCGCGGGTTGACGATGCCGCAGCCGCCCCACTCGATCCAACCCTCGCCGCGACACGTGCGGCACTCGGCCACTGCATCTGGGGCGTTGAGGCAGACATAGCAGAGCAGGTCAACCTCAGCGCTCGGCTCGGTGAACGGGAAGTAGGACGGCCGGAACCGCGTCGTGACGCCTTCGCCGTAGATCGCCACCGCGAAGTGGTCGAGGGTTCCCTTGAGATGAGCCATTGACAGGCCTTCGTCGACGGCCAGACCTTCAACCTGGTGGAAGACCGGCGAGTGAGTGGCGTCGAGTTCGTCGGTTCGAAACACACGTCCGGGAACCACGACGTAGATCGGCGGCTTGCGGCTGAGCATCGTACGAGCCTGGACCGGCGACGTGTGCGTGCGCAGAACCGTTGCACTCGTGGCTGGCTTGACCCAGAAGGTGTCCTGCATCGTGCGAGCAGGGTGGTCGGGCCCGAGATTCAAGGCATCAAAGTTGAGCCATTCGGCCTCGACCTCGGGACCTTCTGCCACTTCCCAGCCCATCGCGATGAAGATGTCGGAGATTCTCTCGGCGATCGTCGTCAAGGGATGTCGAGCGCCTCTGATGCGGCGATCTGTCGGAAGCGTGACGTCGACGGCTTCGTCGACCAGCATCCGCTCCTCCTCAACGGCGTCGAGGTCAGCCGCCCGTGCAGCGAGCGCCTCGTTGACCGTCGCGCGAGCCGCACCAACTCGCTGGCCGGCGTCCTTGCGGGCCTGCGGCGGCAGCGCGCCGATCTCGCGATTTGCCAGTGCCAGCGGCGATCTGTCGCCGGCATGATCGTGGCGGGCCTGTCGCAGCTCGGGCACCGATGCGGCTGCGGCAATGGCCGCCAACGCCTCGCTGACCATGCGCTCGATCTCGTCGGCCCGAAGCGGAGTGACCTCCACCGGGTCGTACTCAGAATTGGGCGCGGACATGACGGCCTTTCATGCGGGAAGAACGCTGGACAGTCTAGGGTCCGATCGCCGCCGGTTTGTTGACCGGCAGCCACACCTGAACGTCCGCGCCGCCTTCGGAGTGGTCGGTGATCTCGATCGATCCACCATGTTCATCGATGATGCCGGCGGAGATGAACATGCCGAGCCCACTGCCGGCGCCCGGACCTGCCCGCCAGAAGCGGCTGAACACACGAGTTCGCTCATCGACGGCGATGCCCGGGCCCAGGTCTGCCACATGCACCCGCACGCCGTCGCCATCTGAAACGACTTTGACCTCACGCAATCCGAGTCCGTGCCGCAGGGCGTTCTCGATGAGGTTCGTGAACACCTGAATCAATCGGTCGCGATCGGCCCAGATGGCACTGATGTCGCCGTCGACCGTCAGCGCGCCGGCCTGTCCGTCACCCGATCCCATGCTGGCCATGAGGCGGGCCAGCAAATCATCGACCCGGACCTCTTCGCGCCGGAGTGCCAAGCGGCCGGCGTCGATGCGGGCGGCGTCGAGTAGCTCGGTGATGAGTCGCGTGAGACGGTCGGCATCGGCATCGACCGTCTCAAGCATCAATTGGCGCTGGTCGTCGGAAAACCGGTCCCACTTGGTGAGCAGCGTCGAACTGAAGCCCTTGATTCCGGTCAGGGGCGACCTCAGTTCGTGGGCAACGGTCGCGACGAGATCGGATCGTTCGCGGTCGTGCACCTTGCGGGCCCGCGCGTTGCGAATCGACACGACAACCTGCCGCACTGCGCCATGTTCGTCGCGCAGCATCCGCGCCGTGATGAGGTGCTCGACACCGTGCGGCGAGAACCACGGTTGTTCGGCGATCCGCTTGCGGATCCGCAGCCCACCGTACGGATCAGCAGCGTCGAACCACGAGTGTCCTTTGAGGTCGTCGAACGGCAGCGCATTGTCCAGGTGCATGCCGACGGGATCGCCGATGCCGGTCATCTCGCAGGCAAGGTCGTTTGCGTAGAGGACCCGCTCATTCGGTCCGGCGACGATGACACCGTCCGGAAAGTTGTCGAGGTCCATGCGCCGAGCCTACGGCCGGTGGGCGCGCGCCGATGCGTACAGGCAAACGGCCGCTGCCGTGGCGAGGTTGAGACTCTCGGCCTTGCCGTATATCGGAATGGACACCCGCGCGTCGGCCAGCTCCGCCACGTCGGCGAGGCCGTGAGCCTCGCTTCCGAAGAGCCACGCCGTCGCCGCGGCCAAGTCGGTGTCGAAGAGCGATGACTCTCCTGCGGCGTCGGCCGCCAGGATCCGCAGGCCACGTTTCCGCAGAGCGGCAAGAGCGACTGCGATGTCTGGTTCTGCAATGACCGGAAGATGGAACAGGCTCCCCACGCTGGCGCGCACCGCCTTCGGGTTCTGCGGATCGACGCTGTCGCCGACGAGGATCACGGCATCGGCACCGGCCGCATCAGCAGCCCGAATGACCGACCCCGCGTTCCCCGGATCGCGCATCTCAGAGCAGACGGCCACCAGACGTACTTCTTGCGGCAGTTCATCGATCGTTTCGACCACGTTGCAACAGCGGGCGACGATGCCCTGCGGTGTCACGGAGTCGGCGACAGTTGCCACTACCTCGTCGGACACGATATTCCAGACGACCGAGTCGGCATTGGGCTCAGCCGCCCGAAGACCCTCGAATTTCGATGTTGCGAAGACTTCGAGCACGACGCCCGGCACGGCTAACGCCTCCCGCACAGCCTGTGGGCCTTCAGCGAGGAACTGACCCGTCTTGACCCGAAGCGCCCGGGTGGCAAGCCGTGCGGCATGCCGAACCCGGGCGCTCCTTGGAGTCAACTGCTCAGGCAGCGGTGCCTCCAGACGAGGGTGCGTTCACGTCGTCGGGCAGGTTGTCTTTGGCGACCTGCACGAGAGCCGAGAAGGCGACCGGATCGGTGACGGCGAGTTCAGCGAGGATCTTCCGGTCGACCTCGACCCCAGCCGCGCGCAGACCCTGGATGAACCGGTTGTACGTCATGCCGTCGGCGCGAACCGCAGCATTGATGCGTTGGATCCAGAGCCGTCGGAAGTCGCCCTTGCGCGCCTTGCGGTCGCGGTAGGAGTAGACCAGCGAATGCGTGACTTGTTCCTTGGCCTTGCGGTACAGGCGCGAACGCTGGCCCCGGTAGCCGGATGCCCGCTCAAGGGTCTCGCGGCGCTTCTTCTGTGCGTTGACAGAACGCTTGACGCGTGCCATCTCAGTTCTCCTTCAATGCTCGTGGTCGCGCCTGCGGCGCTCGGGGCTCGAATGTCGGCTCAGAGACCGAGTAGCTTCTTGACCTTCTTGGTGTCGGCCTTGGACACGTCGACCGTTCCTTCGAGACGGCGCGTGCGCGTGCTCGGCTTGTGCTCGAGCAGGTGTCGACGGTTCGTCTGCTCCCGGCGCAACTTGCCCTTGCCGGTGAGCTTCACGCGCTTCTTCATGCCGGAGTGCGGCTTGAACTTGGGCATCTCACGCCTCCATGTCTGGGTCGAGGTTCTCGGAGCGACGCCGAGGCTTCTTCGGTGTCGCAGTCTTCTGTTGTGCTTCGCGGTGGGCCTTCTCGGCCTCGGCCACTGCCTCACGCTCGGCCGCCCGTTCGGCGGTTGAACGTTCCTTCTCGGCTTTGACCTCTGCTTGGGCCTCGGACTTCTTCTTCAGCGGCGCCAGCACCATCGTCATGTTGCGCCCGTCTTGACGCGGATGCGCTTCGACCGTGCCAAGTTCTTCGACGTCTTGTGCCAACTTCTGCAGCAACCGATACCCGAGTTCGGGGCGATGCTGCTCACGTCCGCGGAACATGATCGTGATCTTGACCTTGTCGCCCGCCCGGAGGAACCGCACCACGTGACCCTTCTTGGTGTCGTAGTCGTGCTGGTCGATCTTCGGACGGAGTTTCATCTCCTTGACGATCGTGTTCGTCTGGTTACGTCGCGATTCGCGGGCCTTCTGGGCGGCTTCGTACTTGAACTTGCCGTAGTCCATGAGCCGGCAGACAGGCGGTCGGGCCGTCGGAGCAACCTCGACGAGGTCAAGGTCGGCCTCAGCGGCCAAACGCAGTGCATCCTCGATTCGAACGATGCCCACCTGCTCCCCACCGGGTCCGACGAGCCGAACCTCAGGGACGCGAATGCGGTCGTTGACGCGCAACTCCGTGCTGATAAATCCTCCTGTGGTCATATGGCTTGGAGGCACAAAAAAGGGCCTCCGCGCAAAGCGAAGGCCACAGCAGAGCCGACGGCACCAAACCTCTGGCACATTTCGCCGGCAATAACCCCAGGATCCGTGAACCCTGCAGGTGGGAGTGACCTCCACTTCGCCCTGCGAGGATACCAGCGACGCCGAGCCGGGCGAAATCGATCACCGAGCGCGACCAATGGCTGGCGCTGGCACGATGTCCTCGTGGTTTTTCCGGCCGAGGCGTTCGTCGCGCAGCCCTTCATCGTCGCTGCCTTTGGAGACGACCGCGCGAACCTGTGGCCCGAACTGTTGCGCCATGCGCCCACTCGCGTCGCGAAAGTCATCAATGAACCGGCCGTGCGGTTCGCTTCGTCGAGGTCGGCAGGCCTGGAGCGCGTTCCCGGCGGCTGGTGCTGGGGCCGGCACATCGACTCGCAGGAGCGCGCGACCGATCGCCGGCATGCGGCGCACACGCTGGACCTGGCCGGGCTCTGGTGGGACGGCCGACAGGCTCTCCTCCATACCGGCGGGCTTGGAGTTCAGGAGATATACGCCCGCGAACTCGACGGAACGCTCTATGTCGCGAACCGGATGACCCCGTTGGCCTCCATCGGGCCGCAACTGCACGTCGATTGGGACGCGTGGGCCTTCTTCCTCACCAGCCAGAGTTTCACGACTGAAGACACACCCTTTGTCGAGATTCGCCGCCTGGCCGCCGGTGGCCTGATTCGGTCGGACGGAACGTGGGAAATTGACCTGCCGACCTGGCTGTTCGAAGTCCGTGGTCCTTCCACCCTGGCGGATGTCTGGGCGGCGCTCAACACTGCGATCTCGCCGCGCCGAAGGTCCGCCATCGACGTGACCCTGAGCGGCGGCCTCGATTCTCGGCTGATCCTTGCGGCGATCACGGACCGTCGCACCCGAGGCGTCTCGACCTGGACGACCCACGGCACAGCCGGGGATGCCGAGATGGCACCGGCCGTCGCCGCCGCACGCGGGGTTCCCAATCGTGTCATCGAAAGCTCACTCACAGATTGGACGACCCACCTGCTCCCGACGGCCCGCCGACTCGAACACCTGACCTCACTGCACAACTGGTTACCGCCACTTCTGATGAAGACGGACGGGCGCAACGGCACCGTCTACGACGGATTTGCCGGTGACCTACTCCTGCAGAGCGTGGAGCTGGCTGGAGCCCGCCCGGAATACTTTTCGTGGAGGTCGCTCACCGGCTCCCGTTGGGAGCCGGGAGACCACAGCCCGCCGTCACTCTCCGCGGATTTCCGCTCGCGCCACGCTCCGCGCCTCTTCGAACGCTGGGTCGACCGGCATCGCGTGTGGGCCGGTCATCCGGCTGAGCGCATCCTCCGACACTTCATGACGCGACCCAGCCACAGCGCCGCGCTGAGTCCGTTCCGGCTGTTCTCGCCGAGACGGAGAGTGGTCACGCCCATCATCGATCCACAGGTCATGGCAGCGGCCTTGGCGCTCCCCCGAGACTCCACCCCACGCAACTTCCGCAACGAGTTGCTTTATGGCTTCGCTCGCGACCTGCATGCCTTGCCGGCAACGAGCAGGCCGAGATCGCCCAAGCATGGCTTCGTCGACCGGGTGAGCGCCCCCGAATCCGTCGCTTATGTTGCATCGATCATCGCGCGCGAACCCGTGGCCTCCGGGCCGCTCGATACTGCACTGCTCTCCCAGCTCGCGGCTGGCGACCTGCCGCGATCGATCTGGCAGGGCCGACTCCTCCACAACTGCGCCATCCTCTCGGATTGGCTCTCAACCTGGCGGACGCGCCTCGTCTCGTCGGATCATGATTGGCAATGACCGTCAGCCGGCCTCTCCGGCCGTGGACATCGCGGCCAAACGCCGTACACCGTCGGTCTCGATCACGGTGAAGTGATCGCTACCGAGATCGAGCAGCATTGCCGATGCATCTTCGGCCACTGCAGCGAGCGCCGCATCCCGGCCCCAAACCGCAACCGGCCGGGCCGTCGCATTCCACGCCGCCAGCGATGCAACCGAGCTGAAGACCAACAAGGCCTTTCGTCCGTCGGCGCCGGTCATGAATACGGCCGCCATGTCCGCACTCTTGTCGCTTCCGTCCGTGGCCTGCTCGCCGACCACGGCGACGATTGGTACGAACACCCGCACGTCGCCCAAGGCGCCCAGAACCGCCGCGTCGTCACCCAGCGCGGCCCTGAGCTGCGGATCAACCATCCCATCGTCCCTCGGGAAGGCAGGCTCGGCCAGCGAGCGGTTCATGGCAGCCTCCGCACGAGTTCGGCCACGGCTCGGCTGGCGGCATCACCGTCGCTGCCTTGGATCGCGAACAGGATGATGTGTCGTTCGTCGGGTCCCTTGAGGATCAAGGAGGGCCATGGCGCTCCGCGCTTCATGGCGATCGCCCGGATCTCAGACCATGCGACCTGGTGTCGACGGTAGCCGTTGAGGATGTCGAGGCCGACGTCATCGGCGCGCACGTAGCTGCGGCCGATGCCGTGCAGAGCAGTAAGGATGCCCAGCAGGATCAGCCCAAGCGTCGCGATCTGCGATCCCGTGAACACGATGTTGTCTGGCAGGGCGATGGCAATTGCCGCAGAGACGACGATCAGGACGATCGCCACCCCGTAGGACACAACACGGGCACCGATCGGACGATAGGTCGTCACACTCTGCACGCCAGGATGTCGGTGACGAGAATGCCTCGCGCACCGAGTTCGTAGAGACGGTCCATGACAGCCTGCGCCGATGCGCGCGGCACCATCGAACGCACAGCCACCCATCCTTCGCGCCGCAGGGGCGAGACGGTCGGCGACTCGATGCCCGGCGTCACGTCGACGGCGGCGTCGAGCTGATCAGTCTGGATGTCGTAGTCCATCATCACGTAGGTCCGCGCGACCAAGACGCTCTCCAGTCGGCGCTTGAGAACCTCGTATCCGTTCCCGGCCGGAGCGGATTCCTGGCGCGCGATCAAGACCGCCTCCGAAGCCAGAATCGTCTCCCCGAATACCTCAAGCCCGGCTTGGCGCAATGTTGATCCGGTTTGCACCACATCGGCGATCGCGTCGGCGACTCCCAACCGGACGGATGTCTCCACCGCGCCGTCGAGCCGTACCACCGACGCGTCAATGCCACGATCGGCCAACCATCCGCCGACCAAACCCGGGTAGGACGTCGCAACCCGCTGGCCGGCCAGGTCTTTGACCGAGGACATCTGGCCAGTCGGCGCGGCAAACCGGAACGTGGATGCGCCGAAGCCGAGCTGAAGCACCTCGTCGGCATGGGCTCGAGAATCCAGGAGCAGATCACGCCCGGTGATTCCGACATCGAGCGTGCCTTCGCCGACGTAGATGGCGATGTCGCGAGGACGCAGGTAGAAGAACTCGACGTCGTTCTCGGCGTCGATGGTGGCGAGATCCTTCGAGTCGCGACGCTGGCGATAGCCGGCCTCAGCGAGCAACTCGGCTGCGGCCTCGGCGAGCGAGCCCTTGTTGGGCACGGCGACGGTGAGCATGTGATTCCTTCGGTGGTTCAGAGGTGGGCGTAGACGTCCTCGAGCGCGATTCCCTTGGCGAGCATCAGCACTTGGGCGTGGTAGAGCAACTGGCTGATCTCTTCGGCGGTGCGATCAGCACCTTCATGCTCGGCAGCCATCCACGACTCCGCCGCCTCCTCGACCAGCTTCTTGCCGATGGCATGCACGCCCTCATCGAGCTCGGCGACAGTGCGCGAGCCCGGCGACCGCTCGCTGGCCTTGGCCGCGAGTTCGGCAAACAGCTGGTCGAACGTCTTCATGACGCGAAAGTCTAGGGCTTCCGCGCCATTCCCCCGGGCCTCATTCCCCTAGTGCCCGCAGGACCGTCAGCGTCGCCAGCGCCGCCTGCGCGGCCTCGCGTCCCTTGTCCTCAGCACTGCCCGGCAGACCGGCCCGATCCAGGGCCTGCTCCTCGGTGTCGCACGTCAGGAGGCCGAACCCGACCGGCACGCCGGTGTCGAGCGCCACCTGCGCCAGCCCATTGGTGGCCGCCGACGACACAAATTCGAAGTGTGGCGTTCCGCCACGGATGACGACACCCAAGGCCACGATGGCGTCCCACCCGTCGTTGATGCAGGCCTTGGCGAACAGCGGGAGTTCGAAAGCGCCAGGCGCCCGCACCACTCCCACCTCGTCGGCGCCGGCTTCTTCGAGGGTCTTGCGCGCGCCGGCGATCAGTCCGTCCATGACGGATCCGTGCCAACTCGACGCGACAATCGCGACGCGCGCACCCGATCCGTCGACCGTGAGGTCTGGGGCGCCACCGCCACTCGCGCTTCCGCTCATACGTGCTCCTCCAAGGTCTCAGACGATGTCAGCCCCGGCAGGTCGTGTCCCATACGCTGAGCCTTCGTGCGCAGGTAACGCAGGTTGTCTGGCGTCGGCTCGATGATGAGCGGTACGCGATCGGTCACCTCCACGCCATAGGTCTGCAACCCGATCGCCTTGTCCGGGTTGTTCGTCAGCAGCCGAACCGACGTCAGGCCGAGGTCGCGCAGGATTTGCGCGGCCGCCGCATAGTCGCGCTCGTCTTCGCCGAAGCCGAGTTCCAAGTTCGCCTCAACCGTGTCGCGTCCCTTGTCTTGGAGGGCATAAGCTTGCAATTTGGCGAGCAGGCCAATACCCCGGCCTTCGTGCCCGCGCAGATAGACCACGACGCCCGAACCGGCGGCCGTGACGGCAGACATCGACGCTTGCAGCTGCGGCCCGCAGTCACAGCGACGCGATCCGAGGACATCACCGGTGAGGCACTCCGAGTGCACCCGGACCAACGCGCCGGGCGACGCCGGGTCGCCGTAGATGAGAGCGATGTGCTCGGCACCGCTCACGGTGTCGCGGTAGCCCAACGCGGTGAATTCGCCGAACTCAGTCGGAAGCCGGGTCTCGGCCAGGCGCTGCACCTGCGACTCATGCAGTCGGCGATAGACCTTCAAGTCTTCGATCGCGACCAGTGCCAAGCCGTGTTCGTCGGCAAATTCGCGCAGGGCGGGCAGACGCATCAATGTGCCGTCGTCGTTGACGACCTCACCGATCACGCCGCCCGGGGTCAGGCCGGCCAGCCGGGTCAGATCGACTGCCGCTTCGGTGTGACCCGGACGTTCGAGCACGCCCCCGTCGACGGCACGCAACGGCAGGACGTGACCCGGTTGGACGAGTTCGAATGGCTCGGTTGCCGAGTCGGCGAGTACGCGACACGTCCGGGCCCGGTCGGCAGCCGAAATGCCGGTTGTCACGCCGTCACGAGCGTCGACCGAGATCGTGTACGCAGTGCGCATCATCTCCCGGTTGTGCGCGGTCATGAGTGGGATATCCAAGCGATCGAGGGTGGTGCCGGGCATGGGCGCGCACACGTATCCGCTGGAATGACGGACGAGGAACCCCATCAGTTCGGGCGTCGCCTTGCTGGCAGCGAAGATGATGTCGCCTTCGTTCTCGCGATGCTCGTCGTCGACCACGACAACCGCCTTGCCGTCCTTGAGATCGGCCAGGGCGCGCTCGATGGAGTCAAGGCGAACGTTCATGCAGCACCTCCGGTGGTGAGCAGGCGTTCGACGTACTTGGCGATGATGTCGACCTCAAGATTGACGCGATCGCCCGGTTGGCGGGCGCCCAGCGTGGTTTCGGCCAAGGTGGTCGGAATGAGTGAAACGGCGAAGGAACCATCGGCCACGTCGACCACGGTGAGCGAAACACCGTCGACCGTGATCGAGCCCTTCTCAACGAGGTAGCGAGCGAGCTCGGCAGGCAGCGTGAAGCGCAGGATCTCCCAGTGCTCGCTCGGTGATCGCTCGAGAAGTGTGCCCACGCCGTCGACATGACCCTGCACGATGTGGCCCCCCAGCCGCGCCCCCGCGGCAACGGCCCGCTCGAGATTGACAACCGAGCCTGGCGCCAACTCCGCCAGAGACGTCCGTTCAAGTGACTCAGCCATGACATCGGCCGAGAAGTGGACGCCATCGAGATGCGCCACCGTGAGGCAGCAACCGTTCACGGCGATGGAGTCGCCAAGCGAAGCATCGCTCGCGACGAGCGGGCCGCGGAGCGTGAGCCGAACAGAGTCACCGAGCGGCTCGACGGCGGCGACGGTGCCCAGTTCTTCGACCAATCCGGTGAACATCAGTGCCCGCCCTCTCCCGGGCCACAGCCCATCTGTTCACGTTGTGCTTCGCCCGGGACGCCGATGATGCGGATGTCCGGGCCGATGCGCCGCAGATCGGTGATGGTGATCGGACGCATGTCTGCCAAAGTCGCCGCCTCACCTTCGAGCGCAGCACGGCCTGAACCGAGCATCGCCGGAGCGATGTAACCGATAACACGATCGACCCGCCCGGCATTCCAGAACCCGCCGGCCAGCCGAGGTCCGCCTTCGAGCCACACGTGGCGAATCTCGTTTGCGGCGAGCTTGTCGAGCACCACGTCGGGGTCGCGCGACTGGATCACCAGCGTCGGGGCGGTGCGGTCGAAAACGCGGTAGTAACGCGGGATCCGCGTTTCACCAACCACGACGCGGAGGGGTTGTTCGTCGTACGGGAGCGGGTGATCGTCCTCGTTGCGCACGGTGAGACGTGGATCGTCGGCGAGAACCGCCCCGGTCCCAGCCATGATGGCGTCCGCCTCGGCGCGGAGCGACTGGACATCCCGGCGGGCCTCTTCGCTGGTGATCCACTTGCTGCTGCCGTCGGGCGCTGCGCTGAGGCCGTCCATCGTCGCGGCATACTTCCACGTCACAAACGGACGACCTCCGGTGACGGCGTGCGTCCACTCCACGTTGAGTTCCGCTGTCTCCTCGGCCAGGTGTCCTCCGACCACGTCCACTCCTGCCGAACGTAGGACCGCCGCTCCCCCGCCTCCGGCGTTGGACGGATCAGCTTGGCCGAAGACAACCCGCGCGACGCCCGCGCCGATCAGGGCGGTCGTGCAGGGCCCGGTTCGCCCCGTGTGGTTGCACGGCTCGAGAGTCACGACGGCGGTGGCGCCGCGCGCAGCCTCGCCGGCCTGCGCCAGCGCATCAACTTCGGCATGAGCGGTTCCGGCACCTCGGTGCACACCGGTCGCAATCGTTGATCCGTCTGGCGCGAGGAGCACGCAACCCACGCGGGGATTCGGCAGCGTGCGACGCGTCGATCGCGCGGCTGCGACGGCAGCGCGCATGGCTGCATCCAGTGCCGTCTCGCCGATGGCGGTCATCTCTCCTCCGGATCACGCGTTGTGCTCGGTGTTCCGGGGCGACGAACGTGGCGTGCCAAACCACGCGCGGCTCCTCCCATCCGGACTTTCACCGTCGGTGCCGGAATTCCACCGGCTCAACCGGCCTGACCCGAAGGCCAGAACGCGGGTCGCGGACTGTAACCGCCGGTTCGGACTTTCACCGACCCCGGAGCACGCGAGCGTTAACTCGTCAGACACCACTGTACCGGGATGCGCCCGCACCATGCCCAGATGGACACTTGCACCATGAGCGACTCCGATCCGGTCCATCCTCGCGGGGCGTGGCTGATCGGGCATGCACTTGTCGGAGTCGGGTGGCTGATCATCGCGCTTGCGTTCGGGATCGTCGTGCTCGAAATCGCACTGCACGCGGTGCGTGCCACGGGCATCGTGGCTGCCATCATTCTCGCGTTCGCCGGAGGAACTGCACTGGCCGTGGGTCATGGCATCCAGCGCTCGCGTTTACCCGAGCCGGAGCCTACGAACGACGGATGAGGGCGCAGAACATCGCGTCCGTTCCGTCCACATGGGGCCACAGTTGGATCACGGATTCCGCCTCAAGCTCCAACGTCGCGAGAACGCCGACCGTCTCAGCGACGTGTGGGGAGCACGTCGCATAAGCCACGACGCCGCCCGAGCGAGCAAGTTCGAGCGCGCGCGTCAGGAGATCACGTTGGAGCGGAACAAGGTTGGCGAGGTCGTCGGGGCGCCTCCGCCAACGCGATTCAGGCCGACGTCGCAGCGCGCCGAGGCCGGTACAAGGCGCATCGACCAGGACCCGGTCGAAGCTCGCCGGGCGCCACGGACCCATGCGGCCGTCCTCGCACGTCACGGTGACCTGCGGCAGGACGTCCACTGCCGAGCGCACGAGTTCGGCTCGATGCGGTTGTATCTCGTTCGCGACCAATGCCGCGCCGCGTTGCGCGGCCAGCGCACCCAGCAGGGCAGCCTTGCCCCCGGGGCCTGCGCACAGATCCAGCCAATTCGCATCCGGCCCGTCCAACGGAGCCTCCGCCAGATGCAGGGCCACACATTGTGAGCCCTCATCCTGCACGCCTGCCCGGCCCTCACGGACGGCGGGAATGTCGGCGGGATCTCCGCCGTCCAGGATGCGGGCGTAGGGCGAGAGTCGGCCCGGCCTGCCAGGAAGCTCGGCCGGGTCACAAAGACCAGGCCGTGCAATGAGGGCGACCTGCGGCGGGACGTTGTCGGCCGCCAGCAGTGCAGTCAGATCCGCGGCTGGACCAAGCGCTTCCCGAAATGCCTGAACGATCCACGTGGGGTGGGAGGTGCGGATCGACAGCGCGGCATCGGCATCGACGTTGTCGGTGGCGATGTTCATCCATTCCGACATCGAATGCTGTGCCAGCCGACGCAGGACGGCATTCGCAAAACCGACGGCACGATGACCCACTGAGAACTTGACGAGGTCGACCGTGGTCGCCACAGCCGCGTGGTCGGGCACGCGCATCGACAAGATCTGGTGGGCACCCATTCGGAGCGCATCACGTACGGCCGCTTCCACAGCACGGCCAGCTGTGAGCTGGTCGAAGACGGCATCGTACGTCCCCTGCCACCGGACGGTGCCGTGAGCCAGTTCCGTCGCAAAGGCCGCGTCGCGCCCGGCGATTCCACGCTCCCGGAGCATCGATGGGAGCAGCAGGTTCAGGTAGGCATCGCGCTCATCGACGGCTCGAAGTGCGTCGAACGCGACCTGTCTGACCGGGTCGGTCACGCGAACCTCGGCGCAGCCTCGAGCCGGAGACCGCGTCCCCAGTCTGCAGCAGACATGGACGTCTTGCCGTGCGGCTGCACCGTGCCAAGAATCACGTCACTCGTCGCCGTTCCGACCCGGATCGCATGCTTGTCGATCGCGAGGCCGCCTGGGTCCAACGTTTCCTCAGCGGTCAGGTCGACGGGACCGACCTTCATGTGCAGTGGCTCGCGCCCCTCGACGAGGAGTTCGGTCCAGGCGCCGGGAGTAGGGGTGCAACCGCGTATCTGACGATCTACGGCGAATGCTGGCAAATCCCACCGGATCCGTGCGTCCTCCGACGTGACTTTCGAGGCGTACGAGACGGCACCGTCTGGCTGGGCCACAGCGCCGATATCGCCGTCTTCGATGTGGTCGAGGACGTCCAGGGTCAGGGCGGCGCCGTGGTCCGCGAGTCGTCGGAGAAGGGTCCCAGCCGTGTCGTCTTCCCGGATGCGCTCAGTGATGGTCCCCAGGACGGGCCCAGCGTCGAGTTCTTCGACCAGGCTGAAGACGGTCGCACCGGTGACCTCGTCGCCCGCCATGATGGCGCGCTGCACCGGTGCAGCTCCACGCCAGGCCGGCAACACCGAGAAGTGCAGATTGACCCATCCGAACTCGGGAATGTCGAGGGCCTCGCGACGCAGTAGCGCGCCATACGCGACAATCGGGCAGCACGCTGGGCCGATCTCGCGGAGGCGGTCGAGGAACGCCGGGTCGCTCGGGGTCAGGGGAGCCAGCACCTCAAGGCCTCGCTCGCGGGCGAATTCAGCAACCGGCGATGGACGCAGATGGCGGCCACGTCCGGCAGCGGCATCCGGACGGGTCAGCACGGCCGCCACATCGTGGCGACTGCCGACGAGCGCGCGAAGCGTCGGCAAGGCCGTCTCGGGCGTCCCCGCAAACACGATGCGCATCGCGTGAAGTCTAGTTAGAACGTCATCGGGTCGATTTGGACACGCACCGGGGGCAGTTTGGCGGCACTCCGCTCGGACTGCGCCACGGAGAGCGCACGAGCAAGGTCGAGACCCTCGCGAAGCGGCGCACGCAGGACGAGGCGGGGTCCGTCGTCGGCTTCGACGGGTCCGAGTACCTCGGTGTGCTCAGTCCATTCGCGGCCGGCCCACTGCTGGACGACGTCGGCCGGGCCGTCGACAGTGGCCATCCGGCCGACGGGAGGCAGGTGCGTCTGCGCCCGGATGGCAAGTTCGCGGCTCGCAAGCCCGACCGGATCGGCCCGCACCAACGCCTGGAGGACGGCGGGATCACCCACCGCGATGGCCGGAGCCGTTTCGCGTGCCAGGGCCAACGCATTGAACCAGCGCCGATGTGATTCTTCGACGACGCGGACATCGTCGCGGGCCAGCATGAGCCAGGTGTCCATCAGAACAACCAGGTGATATCCGCCTTGGACCCGCGGTTCGGCACCCGGGGTCGCCAAGACGATGACCCGACCGGGCTCGATCGCGTCGAGCACTTCTGAGCCGCCTGATGTTCGCACCGTGTGATCGGGGAAGGCGGCGGCATACTCCTCAGCCGTGCGTAGGTGGCCGACGGTCGGGGCGCGGACCTCGGATCCACCGCACGTCGGACAGACCCACCGCCCGGGATGCGCCGCGCACCAACGGCACTGCAAGGATTGACCAGCCGCGCCTTGTTGGAGCGGCCCGCCGCAGGCCGAACATCGCGCTGGCATGCGGCACGACTGGCAGGCCAGCGATGTGCGATACCCGCGCCTCGGCACTTGCACAAGCACCGGACCGTCGGTTTCGCGCACGGCGCGAAAAACCGCGTGCGGTAGCCGAGCCGGCATACCTGCGTCGCCACCAGTCACGTCGACGGTGGGCCACATCCGTCTGCGAGTGACCGGCTCCGCAGTCAGGTCGGTGCACCATCCGCGCTCGACGAGCGACTGTGCCTCGACCGTACGCGCGTATCCACCGATCAGTACCGCCGTGTCGTGCTGTAGGGCACGAATGAGCAAGACCTCGCGGGCATGCGGGTAGGGAGCCAGCCGTTCAGCGAACGGATCGTCGCCGTCGTCGAAGATCGCCACGAGTCCGAGGTTCGCGACGGGAGCGAAGGCTGCTGCGCGGGTTCCCAGAACCACCTGCACCTGACCGCGGGCCGCGGCAAGAAACGAGCGGTATCGCTCGGCCGGCTTCTGGGCGGCCGACAGAAGGACATGCTGACCGCGACCCAAGACTTCGGCGAAGACGTCGTTCCAGCGACCGAGATCCCGGTTGTCGGGTACGCAGACGATGGCGCCACGCCCCGAGGCCAGCGTCGCAAGCACGGCTTGTGCGACTGCCTCGGCTGGCTCATGGGCAGGAAGGGCGGACCAGCACGCCCGCGGCGACTCCCCTGCGGCCAAGGCATCGACGTACCGGCGACCGTCGGGCCACACCAGCCACGGATGTGGGTCTGGTTCGGGAGCGCCGGCCGGTGCCGCTGCTGCCGGGTGTGCTTCGACCCGCGCCTGCCGTGGCGGAATCGCCAACCGCAGGACGTCGCTCATCGTGCCGGCCCAACGCTCCGCGACCGCCCGACACAACTCAGTGACGGCGGGTGTGAGGACGGGTTCCGAGGACACCACCTTGGCGACCGAGGAGAGTTTTCCGCCATGCTCACTCGATTCGGCGAGCTCGACAACGAACGCGTCGACCATGCGTCCGGCGAAACGCACTTTGACGCGGCACCCGGCCACCACGTCGTCGACCAGGTTGTCAGGGATGACGTAGTCGAAGAGCCGGTCCAGGTGCGGAAGCGGCGAGTCGACGACGACGCGGGCGATCACCCGACGTTTCTACCAGCGGCGTCAGACGCCAGCAGACGCCTTGAGTGCCGCGGCCTTGTCGGTGTTCTCCCATGGCAGGCCGGCGCGGCCGAAGTGGCCGTACGCAGCGGTCTGACGGTAGATCGGACGCAGCAGGTCGAGGTCGCGGATGATCGCGCCCGGACGCAGGTCGAAGTTGGCCTTGACCGCTTCGTAAATGGCGTCCAACGGGACCGACTCCGTGCCGTAGGTGTCGATGTAGAAGCCCACCGGATGCGCGACGCCAATCGCGTACGCCAACTGGACTTCGACCTTCTTGGCCAGCCCGGCCGCGACGATGTTCTTGGCGACCCACCGGGCGGCGTAGGCCGCCGAACGGTCGACCTTGCTCGGATCCTTGCCGGAGAACGCGCCTCCGCCGTGGCGGCCGTATCCGCCGTACGTGTCGACGATGATTTTGCGACCGGTGAGGCCGGCATCACCCATCGGGCCGCCGATCACGAACTTGCCGGTCGGGTTGATGTGCAACTCATAATCCGACGCATCGATGTCGTACTGGGCGAGCACTTCGTCGATGACATGCTTCTTGACGTCCGGCGCAAGCTGCGCTTCAAGGTCGATGCCGTCCTCGTGCTGGGTCGAGATGACGACCGCGGCGATTCGCTTGGGGTTGTTTCCCTCGTCGTCGTACTCGATGGTCACCTGGCTCTTGCTGTCCGGCCGAAGGTAGGCGAGCGTTTCGTTCTTGCGCACTTCGGACAGCTTCTCGACCAGTCGGTGCGCGATCGTGATGGGCAGCGGCATGAGTTCGGGCGTCTCGTCGCAGGCAAAGCCGAACATCAGTCCTTGGTCGCCGGCGCCTTGCTTGTCGAGGTCGGCGTCAGAGACCCCCAGTCGGGCCTCCTCAGCGTTGTCGACGCCTTGTGCGATGTCAGGGGACTGCTTGTCGAGGGCGACCATCACGCCACAGGTGCTGGCGTCGAAGCCCTTGGCCGAGTCGTCGTAGCCGATGTCCCTGATCGTGCTTCGGATCAGGTCTTGGAAATCGACCTGCGCCCTCGTGGTGATCTCGCCACCAATCAGCACGAGGCCGGTGGTGACGAAGGTCTCGCAGGCCACCCGGCTGGATGGGTCTTGGGCGAGCATCGCGTCAAGGATCGTGTCGCTGATCTGGTCAGCAATCTTGTCCGGGTGTCCCTCGGACACAGACTCGGATGTGAAAAGACGGCCCACGGAAGACTCCCCGGTTCTGGATGACCGCGGTGGCACCGCGGCGAGTTGTGCTCGGATGATTCTAGTTTCAGCGGATCGAATGGTGAAATCCGTGCTCGGATTGTGGAACGGCTAACTCGATCGACCGGTGAGCAACTCAGTGATCGCGTCCCAGATCTCATGGGCAACCTGCGACTTGGGCCCGTGCGGGACGCTGCGCACCGATCCGTCGGCACCCAAGAGGACCACCTGGTTGTCATCAGCGCTGAACACCTGGCCGCCGCTGACGTCATTGACGACGAGGAGGTCACAGCCCTTGCGCTCAAGCTTGGCGCGGGCGTGATCCATGACCGAGCCGCCGCTGTCTCCCGTCTCGGCAGCGAAGCCCACGATGACCGGGCGCTTGCTCGATCGCGACTGGACGAGTTCGGCCAGGATGTCGGGGTTCTCGACGAAGGTCAGGGCGGGAACGGAACCGTCCGTCGACTTCTTGATCTTGGACGCCTCTTGGGTTGACGGCCGAAAATCTGCAGGAGCCGCAGCCATGATGACGACATCTGCCGCCTCCGCTCCGGAACGCACCGCACGGCGCATTTCTTCGGTCGTGACGACTTCGACGACTTCCACGCCGGCCGGGTCGGGTAGCGTGACGTTGGCTGCCACCAGTGTCACGGTGGCACCGCGAGCGGCTGCAGCGCGTGCAAGTGCGTAGCCCTGCCGCCCGGACGACCGGTTGCCGATGAAGCGCACCGGATCGAGGTACTCCCGGGTACCGCCGGCCGATACAACGACATGGAGTCCGTTCAAGTCCGGTTCGCGGTGCGAGAGCACGGCGAGGCAAGCTGAGTGGATCTCCTCCGGTTCCGGCAAGCGCCCGACCCCCGAGTCAACGCCGGTCAGCCGGCCCACGGCGGGTTCGAGCACCACGTGGCCACGCTCGCGCAATATGCGTACGTTGGCCTGGGTCGCGGCGTTGTCCCACATTTCGGTGTGCATCGCCGGCGCGAATACAACCGGTCCGCGAGTCGTGAGAAGCGTGTTGGTCAGGAGGTCGTCCGCGATGCCGTGCGCCGCCTTGGCCAGCAGATTGGCCGTAGCCGGCGCCACCACGACCAGGTCGGCCTGCTGGCCGATCCTGACGTGCTGGACCGCATGGATGTTGTCGAACACGTCTGTGGAGACCGGGCGACCCGACAGGGCCTCCCACGTCGCGGCACCCACGAACTTGAGTGCCGACGCTGTGGGGACGACCGTGACCTGGTCGCCGGATTCGGTGAAGAGGCGCAACAACGACGCCGCCTTGTAGGCGGCGATCCCACCGGAGACGCCCAGAACGATCTCCATCGGTGCCTCCCCCTCGGGTCAGGCCTCTTCGGGCTCGATATCCTCGACCGTCAGCAAGTCGCCAGCGATTTCGCGCAGAGCGATCGACAACGGCTTCTCCTGGACGTGCGTTTCGAGCAGCGGACCGACGTATTCCAGAAGGCCTTCACCCAGCTGCGAGTAGTACGCGTTGATCTGGCGGGCTCGCTTGGCGCTGTACAGCACAAGCTTGTACTTGGAGTCTGCCTTGTCGAGCAGATCGTCGATTGGCGGATTGGTGATGCCCTCGGCGACGGAGCGCGTCGTGGTCACGGGAAACCTCTTAGGTGTCGTCAGCAGAGTCGGCGGAAGTGCCAAATCGAACAAAGTCTACCAATTCGGCCGCCGCCGTTGCGACGTCGGTGTTGACGATCGTCAGGTCGAACTCAGCATCGGCGGCCATCTCAACCTCGGCCGTTTGGAGACGACGGGCTCGTTCCTCCGGAGTCTCGGTTCCTCGTCCGACCAAGCGGCGTTCCAGTTCGGTCATGTCGGGCGGGGCAAGAAACACCATCAGCGCGTCCGGCACCTTCTCCCGCACCTGCCGGGCGCCTTGAAGATCGATCTCCAACAGGACTGCCTGACCGCGGGCCAGGTGCTGATCGACGGCGCTGCGCCGCGTGCCGTATCTGGCCGCACCGTGGACAACAGCCCATTCGAGGAGATCGTCCGCGGCAACCAGCCGATCGAACTCGGCGTCATCGACGAATTCGTAGTGAACGCCGTCGATCTCGCCGGGACGCGGCGGACGCGTCGTCACCGACACCGACACCCAGATGTCGGGACACTGGTCCCGCACTCGTGCGGCGATGGTTCCCTTGCCCACCGCCGTCGGTCCGGCCAGTACGACCAGTCGGGAACGCGCGTTGCTCGGGTCTACTTGTCGCCCTTGCCGAACTCGCGCAACAGGGCCTGGATCTGGTTCACGCCCAAGCCACGCAACCTGCGGCTCTCGGCGATCCCGATGCGGTCCATGATCTCCTTCGCCCGCACCTTGCCGACTCCCGGCAGCGACTGCAGGAGGTCCTTGACCTTGAGCTTGGCGATGATCTCGTTGACGCGCGATTGCTCAAGGACCTCGGCAAGCGACGCGCCGGAGTTCTTGAGGCGGTTCTTGACCTCGGCCCGCAGTTGACGAGCCTGGGCGGCCTTTTCCAATGCGGCCTGACGCTGCTCGGGCGTCAAGATGGGGAGAGCCACGACTTCACCTTCCTGTTGGGCGGCACCGGCGGTGTCGCAAGAATGCCATCACGTCAGCGTGATATCGCATTCGGCTTTGACATTCTCCACCACCGCCTTGCGTTCTTTCCCGGTGTCGTTGAATGCCTGATACGCATCATTGAGCAACTTGAGCTTGTCGGTTGGCACTTTGGTGACTTCGTTCTCATCCAACATGTCTTCCATCTTGATGCCGGCCTTGTTCTGCGCCGCCACCACGCCGTCGGTCACGTCGGCCAATTTCGCCCAATCTTCGCGAACATCGTCAGGTGCGACATTGGCCACCGTGCGGAACGCGCGGGCGTACTGCCGATACGCCTCATTCGTGCGTTGCTCCCCCAATGAGTTCAAGGCGACCTTGTTGTCGTCGACCGCCTTGCAGTAGGGACTCTGGCCACACCCGCTCAACGACGCCAGCAGAATCGTCGCGGCGACGATGCTGGTGACGAATCGGGTCATGCGGGTCTCCTGCGACTACCGGTCGGCTCTCAGCGACATTACAAGTTCGTCATTGAGGGCCGACGCCGACTCGCGGAGTGCACCTGCATCAGGACCCGACGCGAGGACGCCGCGGGACGTCGACACGATCACCCGATCCAGGACGCCGTCGAACAGGCGGCGAACGTCTTCGACCGTGCCTCCTTGCGCGCCGAAGCCGGGCACGAGCAAGGGGCCGTTGACATCGAGGTCTTCGTCCGTCGAGCCGATCGTCGCTCCAACGACAGCACCGAAAGACCCGATGGGAGCCTGATTCGCGTTGAGGTCGCGCAAGTGGTCGAGGATGACGCCCGCGATCGTGCGGTCGCCCGACGACGCCATCTGCACCTCTGGCGCTTCGGAGTTGGACGTGCGAGCGAGGACGAAGACTCCCGCGTCGTTCTTCTCTGCCACCTCGAAAAACGGCTGTAGAGAATCGAAGCCCAGAAACGGACTGACCGTGACCGCATCTGCCGCCAGCGGACTGTCCTCGTCGAGGTAGGCATCGGCGTACGCAGCCGCCGTGCTGCCGATGTCGCCCCGCTTGACGTCGAGGATCACCAGGGTGCCGGTGTGCCGCAGGCCAGCGAGAGTGTCTTCCAGAATCCGGATACCGGCCGAGCCGAACCGTTCGAAGAACGCCGA
>Ga0081455_10000818_pt1 | contig 40063 bp, 63 predicted proteins | sample TabmetS3T2R1_FD_70207 | JGI IMG/M metagenome (GOLD analysis project Ga0081455, IMG submission 70207) | Tabebuia heterophylla rhizosphere microbial communities from the University of Puerto Rico - S3T2R1 | ecosystem: Host-associated > Plants > Roots > Rhizosphere ... | reverse complement strand
GCCAAGAACCGCGGCGGCCCCACTGCGACGATCACCACCGCGTTCCAAGGGCACTACAGCCGCTTCGTCGACATGGCGCAGACCTGATGGCCATGACCGACTCCTGCCCCAACTGCTGCCGCCGAGGCATAGCCCCGGCCGCCGAAAAGCGCCGCGGCGACTCCATCGTCCACGGCTACCAATGCCCATCCTGCGGGCACCGGTGGGCCACGAGCCGACTGCTGTCCGCCTACTCCGAGATCCATCGTCACAAGGCGCGCACCAGGAGGGCCGCCTGATGCCTTCCGCCGAGCCTGTGCGCTGCCGTTGTGGCCGCCCGCTACGGGATCCGGTGTCACGCGCCCGCGGCCTGGGCCCTGTGTGTGCCCGTCGGCTCGGCCTGGCCACGCGTCACCCGCCCGCGATCCGCGCCACCGACGCCCCGGTCGAACCAATGCCGGGCCAGACAGAGCTCCCGCTGATCGACCACCAACCCACCCTCTGGTCCTTATGACCAACCGGCACCAAGGAGGAACTCGATGACCAAGATTCAGTGGACGCAGCAAACGTGGAATCCGACTACTGGGTGCGACCGAATCAGCCCCGGATGTGACAACTGCTACGCCCTCACCCTGGCCAAGCGCCTCAAGGGCATGGAACAGGCCCGAGGAGAGAAGCACCCGAAGTACCAGAACGACGGCCACCCCGTCACCAGCGGCCCCGGCTTCGCCCTCACCACCCACGCCAACGCGCTCACCGAGCCGCTCCGGTGGAAGAAGCCCCGCCGGATCTTTGTGAATTCGATGAGCGACTTATTCCACGCCCGCGTCCCGCGGAAGTTCCTCGCCCAGGTGTTCGCGGTCATGGCCGCCACACCGCAGCACACGTACCAGATCCTGACCAAGCGGCCGGAGCGGGCGGCCCGCATCCTCACCGACGTCTGCACGTGCGGCCGTTGGCACCCGGACGGCGAGCACTTCCGCTCAAGCATGGAGTGGGCCGCTACCCCGCACAGCCCCACCTACGTGCCCGGCCTGGAGCCCGGCATCTACCACCGCACCATGTGGCCCCTCGCCAACGTGTGGATCGGAACGTCGATCGAGTCCGCCGACTACGTCCGCCGCGCCGACGCCCTCCGCGAGACCCCAGCCGCCATCCGCTTCATCTCCGCCGAGCCCCTCCTCGGCCCACTCGACGGGCTCAACCTCCGCGACATCGACTGGCTGATCATCGGCGGCGAGTCCGGGCCCGGCGCCCGCCCGCTGCAGATCGACTGGGCGGAAGACCTGCTCGTCAACGCAGCCGAGACGGCCACCGCCCCGTTCGTGAAGCAGCTCGGATCCGTCTGGGCCCGAGACACCTACTACGCCGGAAGGTCCGTGGCCGCGCAAGGCGACACCAAGGGCGGCAACCCCACCTACTGGCCGGCCAACCTCCGCGTCCGCGAGTACCCGCAGCAGGCCGCCCGGGACAGCGGGGCCGCCGCGTGACCGCCCCGATCATCTGCCGCCCGGCGTCGTTCCCGATCCGCCGCATCGTCACCTGCCCCAACTGCACCGCACCCGCCGCCTGAAGGCGGGGACCGGTGTGCCCCTAAACCCACCCATATGCACACGAAGGAGAACGCGCATGGCCAGCACGACCAACCCGAGCGTCACCACCGACCGAGTCCTGCAGGAGGTGCTCGCCGAGCGGATCCGGCAGGACGAGAAGTGGGGCGAGCAGAACCACCCCGGCGGCACCGGCCGGCCGGGCGACATCGCCTTCGCCGAGGCGTACAAGGCGATCTGCAAGGCCAACGGACCGGGCGAGGACACGTACCGCGACATCCTCGCCGAAGAGGTCTACGAGGCGTTCGCCGAGAACGACCCGGCCAGGCTGCGCGAGGAGCTTGTTCAGGTAGCTGCCGTGGCCGTGAACTGGATTGAGGCCATCGACCGCCGGACGGTGAGCTCCTGATGGCCCGCCACATCCGCGCCGTCGACGTCGACGCTGTCCTCGCCTACGGCGGCTTCGAGCCGTCGGAGTTCGTCGACGGCGACTGGGAGCCCGGATACCGCACCGCCCAGCAGGGTCGCCGCCAAGTGAACGTCTTCCACGACGGGCCGGGCGAGGAGCACCACCTGGCCACGTACCGGACCGAGTTGCAGGCGGCCGGCTTCCACGTCGTGCCCGACCAGATGCCCGGCGGTGGACGCCGCCGACTCCACATCACCAAGCCCTGAACCGAAGGAGAACCGACATGACCAGCAACCCGCTCACCGAGCAGCAGCTCGACGAGAAGACTGCCGCCGCACGCCGCGACCGGTATGCCGCCGCCATGGCGACACGGGACGGCGACTCGTGGCCGACCGGGTACGAGGACGATGAGCGCGACTACCGCAGGCGCGCTGATGCGGCCATCGCAGTTGCGGACGCCGAGCAAGCCGAGCTGCGCGCCGAACTCGCAGCAGCGCGCCGCCCGCACACGCCGCGTCTCTGCGCCTGCGGCCACAGCTACCTCGCCCACACCGTCCCGGCCCCGCACTCCTGCTTCGCCTACGGCCAGACCTGCCCGTGTGAGGCGTATCGGCAGCTGCCGCACGACGAGGCGGTGTCGCAGCTGAAGCGCAACCAGCAGGCAGCAGCTGCCCGCGCCGCTGCCGAGACGGGCGAGTGACCGCCATGACCGAGCCCTACTACCGCGACGATCAGGTGACGCTGCTCCTCGGTGACGCCCTGGAGCAGCTGCGCACCCTGCCCGACAAGTCGGTCGACTGCATCGTTACCAGCCCGCCGTACTACGGGCTCCGCGACTACGGCACACCCGGCCAGTACGGACTGGAGGCGACACCGGCCGAGTACGTCGAGACGATGCGCGCCCTGTTCGCCGAGGCGCGCCGTGTGCTCGCCGACGACGGGACGCTGTGGCTCAACCTCGGCGACAGCTACGTCGCCGGGCCTCCCGGGAAGCGCCGATCCTCCGGTCTTCAGGGGCGCTCGCAGGCCGTCACGACACCTGAAGGCCTCGGCGATAAGACGCGCTGCGGGATCCCCGAGAAAAACCTGATGATGATCCCCGTCAGGGTTGCCCTCGCCCTGCAAGACGACGGCTGGCTGCTGCGGAACGACATCATCTGGTCCCGGCCGAACGCCATGCCCGAGTCCGTCGCCGATCGCATGGCCACGCGCTACGAGCACGTCTTCCTGTTCGCCAAGCAGCGCCGGTACTGGTTCGACCTCGACCCGATCCGCGAGCCCCACAAGGCACCCGGACGCCGAGCAGGCGCGGGGGCATTCACCGGCCGCGACGCGAACCACCCGCGCACCGGAACAGGCGAGTACACCGGGCAGCACCCAAAGGGCCGCAACCCCGGCGACATCTGGCAGATCGCCACGCAGCCCAGCCCTCCCGGCCGGACGACGCACTTTGCGGTGTTCCCGATCGACCTGCCGCTGCGCTGCATCAAGGCCGGCTGCCGACCCGGCGGAACCGTGCTCGACCCGTTCTCCGGCTCCGGCACTACGGGTGCCGCAGCCCGCGAGCTCGGCCGCCGCTACGTCGGCATCGACCTCAACCCGGCCTACCACGACCTCGCCCGCGAGCGGTTCGCCCAAGGCGTCTTCGACTTCGACGCGACCGCATGACCACGAGCACGGCCCGGCGGTGTTGGAGTCACCGCCGGGCCGGCCGCCCCGATCCCACCACATCGATCTGGAGTTGACCATGACCAACCAGCCTGCCCCCGCCGTGTGGGAGCACCTCGTGCAGTGGCAGCCCGCCACGGCCGCCGCGATCGTCGAGCACGTTCGTGCCCTGCCGGATGACTGGCCGGCCCGCGTGTTCGGTGTCGGCCGCCCGGACGCCGCCCTCGTACTGCCGCCCGGTGCGTCGGGGGAGCAGTTCCCCGACATGACACCGGAGATCGCGCCCTACGACGAGATCGCCGACCTCGACGACTGCCCGGCCTGCGTAGAGGCGGAGGGCATGTGCCGCTACCACCAGGGACTCGCTACCGGGCACGGGGTGGAGGTGCAGGCCCAGCTCGACGCGGTGAAGGCCCGACCGGACATCAGCCTGCGGGAGTTCATGCACTGGCAGGCCGACGTGGCCGAAGCGGAGGACCGCGGGGAGGAACGCCCCGAGCTGCCCTGCGCTACGCCGCCCGCGGACCGGGCCGCCGAGGAGGCGTACCGGCTCGCCCTGTCGACCGCGCTCCGCCTCGGCACCGGAGCGAACTGGGAAGCGATCCGCGACCGGGCCGAAGACCTCGTGGCCGCCGACGAGAGCGCCCGGGAGGGTTGGGAACAGGCAGCCATACAGCGCAGCCGCGCCACCGCATGGCGAGAGGAGGCCGAGCGGGCGGAGGCTGAAGTCGAGCGGCTGCGTGTCGACCGGGCCGCCGTGCTTGACGAGGCGATCGCAGCCCTGGAGCGGGTGCGCGACAAGATGGATGTGAACGTCGCCGAGTACCGGCGCTACAGCCCGGGGCAACGGAACGCCCTGGACGCGGGTATCACCGAGCTTCGTCGCCTGGCCGAGGCGCGCGACAGCGAGCAGCAGGACAGGCCGCAGACTTCGCCGACCGACGAGGACTTCCTCGTCGCGATCGACAGCGTCGTCGAGCGGCTGCTGCCGACCATCGGCGTCGCTGCCCTAGAGCGCACACGGGAGTCCCTCGGTCGGGTCCTCGCCCCGCTCGTCCAGCAGCTGCGCCGTGACCGGGACTTGGCCATCGCCCACGACCGGCAGCCGTACCCGACCGCCTGGGCCTACGAGCAGGCGTGCAAGGCGCTCAACGGGAAGAGTGACGCCCTCGAGCGCGTCGAGCGCCTCGCCCTCGCCTTCGAAGCCAGCGGCAACGAGTTCATCGCCGAGCGGATCCGTGCCGCCGTGGCGGGCGTTGAGCCCCAGGGGTCCGACGGCAAGCCGCCCGCCCCGCAGCCCGTCCAGCACGCACCCGGGAAAGCCATCCGGTGCCCCGAATGCCGGGCCAAGGGCTACACGGCCTGCATGGACGACAAGCCGCAGCAGGACGGGGCCGCGTCATGACCGAGCAGCCCTACGTTCTCCGCGTCCCGCTCGCGCACTCCGTCCGCTACGTCGCCCGCGATCTGCCCGACGTGCCGAACCAGTACGGGCCCGGGACCCTGCGCCCCTCCGAGATCACACTCACCTACCGCTCGGCCCCCGACAGCCAGCTCGGACGGGTACACGCCTACGTGGCCGGACGGATCTGGGTGGACGGGACAGAGCTTCCCGTCCTTCCCACCGGCCTGTACGGACAGCACTACGACGAAGGCCTGGACGGCTGGCCCGACTGGCTGATCGAGGAAGCGCGACTCCACGACCCGGAGACAGTACGCCCGCGCCGCGGCGACCAGTTCGCACAGTGGCTGAAGGCGCAGCGCGCCGCCGCCGACTACCCCGAGGCGTACCAGGCGGTAGATGGCCTCCTCGACCTGTACCGGCTGCACGCCGACGCCGACACGCCACTCGACAAGCACGTCTGCGAGGGCAAGGTGGCCGGCGACTGCGAGTGCTTCGAGGCACAGCAGGACGGGGTGCAGTCGTGATCGTCGAAGCCACCGACCCGCTCCGTCCCGGACGACCTGGGGTCTGCGCCTACGCCCGCATCGATGAAGCCAAGGTCGGCGCTACCGGGCAGGGACTCGCCTGGCTCGCGCAAACCACCCACTGGTTCCACTCCGCCGGGATGCTCACCACCGTCGGCGACTGCATCGTCGGCGGAACCGTCTACCTGCACGCCCTCAGCGCCGAACGCGCTCAAGCGCTAGTCGACGAGGCCATACGCAACGGCGTACCCGCCAACTGCGCGAAGGCCGTCACGCGGCTCGACAAGCCGAAGGCGGGTGCGGCGTGATCGCTGAGGCCATCGACACCGTGTGGAAGCTCGGTTGGGCGCTCCTCGTGTGGATCATCCTGCTGGCTGTGGCCGCCGGCCTGATCGTCTACGCGGTCGCTGTCACCGCGACGGCGATGGGGCGGTGCGCCGCTCGGGCCGCATCAGTGGCGTGCGAACGGCTCAGCGCCCGGCTCCGGCCCGAACAGCGCCCCGGCGTCTCCCAGTCCGCCGAAACGCCTAAGAGGCGCTCACAGCGCCGCGTGCCCGCCTGGGCCCACACCGAGCCCTACGACTACGAGGAAGCCGCATGAGCGGGCGGGCGTGGCTGCGGCATCCGCCCCGGACGCTCGGCCGGCGCCCGCCCTGCCCCTGGAATCTGCCCCGCTTCGCCAACATCGACCTCGCCCGATCCGCCCTCCACCACGGCCTCGGCGCGCCATCCCTCGAAGCCTGGACGTGCAGCGAATGCGAAGGCGCCCACATCAGCGACATCGACCCAGCAAGGAGCAAGCCGTGACCACAGCCGCAGAGGAACTACGTGCCGCAGCCGACAAGCTGACACCCCTCGCCGAGGCCGCCCAGAAGGACGTCGAGACCGGCAGCTACTGGTCCTGCTATCACCCGGCGACCGCCTGGTACGACGGCCTCACCAACGGCATGGGCGGCGCCAGCGGCGACCTCGCTGGAGCGATCCCACCCAAGGCCGTCATAGAGCTGGCCCGCTGGCTGAAGTCGGCAGCCCGGGACGCCATCGAGATCGGCGTCGACCCGCACGCCCTCGCCACGGCCCGCGCCATCAACGGTGGCGAGTCGTGACCGGCCGCCAGTTGCCCCTGGTCCTCGACCCCGAACTCGAGGCGCTGCTCGCCATCTACGAGCGCGCCGGCGAGACCCCGAGCGCGGCCATCAAGAAGGCACTCCGCCTGCGAGCCGGAGCCGACGGCCACCTCAACGCCGACGGCCGACCCAAGCGCGGCACCGGACGCATCGCCAGGAGGCAGCCGTGACATACGCCCTGATCGCCGCCCTGGCGACCGCGCTCGCCCCGCACGGCGTCACCGATCCGGCCGCCATAGCCGATGCTGCCGAGGCCGCGGCCGCCGTCCTCGGCACGGACCGCTGCACCTGCCGGGCCAGCGAGCACCGCGCCCACCACGCCCGCGGACCCGTCGACCGGTGCCCCTGGTGCACACCCGCACCCTCCGTCCGGGACGAGCCCAAGCCGGCCGTGACCGACCTGAAGCCCGGAGCCGCACTGTGACCAGCCGCCGCCCCAACCGGGCCAACGGCCACGCCGTCAAGCCCAACGAACGCGCGCGGCTTCAGCGCGAGGCCCTCATCGACACACTCCTCCTGCGCGCGATCAGCGGCGAACTCACCATCCCCGAAGCCGCAACCCTCGCCCAAGCCTGGCGCACCGAGCGGCGGGTCGAGGAGAAGACCAGACGCCGGCTCGGCGAAACCACCCGCGCCCTCACCAAGCACCGAGCCGCAGCAGCCGACATCGTCCAAGAACTCGAAGCCCGCATCGCCGAACTCGAAAGCCAGCAGCAGGAGGCAGCCTGATGCACGACCCCTTGACCGTCGCGTTCGAGATCCGGCGGCCGTGGCCCAAGCCGGACAAGTGGAAGACCGAGAACGCCGCCCGGACCGGCACCCGCTGGAAGTTCAACGGCGCGTTCTGGGTGGTCGCCGGGCGCGGCCTCTACTGGCCGTGCATGATCACCGTCTGGCACCGCGACCCGTCCGGCTACGACGACACCACGTGCCGTGGTCAGCGGTGGCAGTGGCACGTCCACCACTGGAAGATCCAAATCTCACCGCTTCAGCAACTGCGCCGCCGTCTCCTCACCCGCTGCACATGGTGCGGTGGGCGTTCGGCCAAGGACGACGCGGTCAACCACTCCCACCAATGGGACGGCCCACGCGCCCGCTGGTGGCAGGGCGAGCGCGGCCTCTTCCACGCCGACTGCTCGGCGATCAAAAGCGCGCACTCCACCTGCGTCTGCGACGTGCCCGTCCCCGAGTACGGAGACCACGGGCGGTGCGCCGTCTGCGACCGCTTCCGGCCCTACGGCATGACCGACGAAAGGCTCGCCATCGCCAGCGACCTGCAGACCATCCCACACGGCGGACGCCGTACCGCCGCCAAGGAGACCCCCGCATGACCGACCTGACCCCGACCGTCGACGATGAGACCCCGGACGAGCTGACCGCCGAGGAGGCGCGCGCCCTGGTCGACGACCTCGGCCTCGACCTGTACCGGGCGCAGGACGCGCTCGCCTTCGTCGGCGAATGCTGCGACATCGCCGACCGCGAGCAGCGCACCATCACCACCGCAGACGTCCGCGAATGGTTGAAGGGTGCACGCTGCGGAAGGCAGCTCCCAGCCGACGGGCCGGCCTGCAGCTGCGGTGGTCGGTTCCCCACCCGCCACCTCCACGCAGATGTTCACGAACCCGTCGAACAATCCGCGCGAACAACCCCGAACAATCCCGCGACCAGCAGCGACACGGCGGACAACTCGCCTCGCGCGGACGCTGAAGCCTGGCGGCACAAAGCCATCCGTCGCGCACTCAAGATCAGCAAACTGCAGGGCACCATCCAAGCCGTCACCGACCTCGCCAGCGAAGAGATCACCGCCCGCACCGAATGGGGCGACGGATACCGGGCCGCCCTCGCCGATCTTCAAGAAGCCCTCCGCGAGTTCGGGCACCTGCCGGCGGCCCCCGACGCAGCAGCGACCCGAGCGACCAAGACCCAGGAGTCGCAATGACCGACCTTGCCGCGGCCAACCAGCTGATCGCAGATCTGTACATCCGCATCGGTGACCACCTCAAGACGGCACGCGAACAGAGAGGGATCAGCCAGTTCGACCTCGCCTGCTCTGTCGGCCTCAGTCGCTCCGCCATAGCCAACGTCGAATCCGGGCGACAGCGCCTCCCCATCCACGCCCTCATCGCCGCCTGCCAGGCCCTCGGTGTCGACCCCGCCGACATCATCAGCCGCGCCCTTGAAGGCGCCGATCCGCTCGCCGCGGTCCTGTCGCCCGCCGCCACCCAGCACACTGCCCGGCTACGGCGCCAACTCCTCACCGCGCAAGGCCACATCAACAGGCTGCTCGCCGAACTTCCTCAGGAGACCCTGTGAACGCCGCCCGTTTCGCCGCCGCCTACGCGGCCCTCACTGCCGCCCACGAAGTGGCTGATCATTGGGTGCAGGTGGATACCCAGGCCGTGACCAAGGGCGAGCCCGGCGGTGAGGGTGCTCGAGCATGCGCCGCGCACGTCGCCACCTACACGGCCACCCAAGCCGCCGCCCTCTACGCCGTGCAGCGGGCCACCGGCATGCGCCTCTCCTGGAAGCGCGCCGCCGTCGGCCTCGCCGTCTCCGCCGCCACCCACTACATCGCCGACCGGCAAGGCGGCCACTGGCGCGACGGCCAGCCGCGCGGCATCGTCCGCCTCGCCGCCCGCACCGGACACGCTGGCTGGCTCCAACGAGACCCCAACGCCGGCTACCTCATGGACCAGGCCTGGCACAAAGGGTGGATCTTCCTCGCAGCCCTCGTCGCAGCGAGCGGAGTTGACCAGCCGTGACGTGCGCGTGCGGGCGAATCCCCGACCCCGGCATCTGCCCCATCACCCACGACGGGCACCCCACAGGCGGGCACTGCGCCTGTATCCACACGCCAGCCGACCGCGCCGCTATCCACCAGGCCGCCGCCGAAAAGATCCGGGCCCTCGCGCGCAGTCTCTACTTCGACACCGGCGTCCGCGTCCTCGCCGCACTCGACCAGCCCGCCCACGACGACGGGCCCAGCGTCGGCGAATGCGCCAGCCATGACCGCAACTACGACGTCGAACAAGGCGGCGAATGACCAAGGCCCGACCTCCGGCGAGGTCGGGCCTTTTCGCGTGCACGGAGCGTAGCCGCCGAAAGCCGGCCAGCTGGCTGCTCCTCGATCGTTCGCGCCTCACGCGCGAAACACGGCGAGCAAGCCAGGAGGCTTGCCCTCTTCGAGGATGACGATCTTCTAGCCAGCCATCTTTCTGTGACCGTCTTTAGTAAGACCCCCCAGTTTTGAGCCCTCGGATCGTCCGGCCTCTCAATCCTCCGGCCTCTCAAATATCAGAGGTCGGCACAAGCTGCTTGAGCAGCAGCGACAGGCCCTCCGGACTGTCACTAACCGCAGTCGTCATCACCCACCGGCCGTGGTTGCCCTTCGCCCTCTTCTGGGTCACGAGGCCGGCGGCCCGAAGTTCCTTCATCGCCTCACGGATGGCGTGCTCGCCTTCGCCCTTGCCGCCTGCCGCCTTGTGGAGGTAGGCGAGGCGCTCGGTCGTCATCCCGCTGCCGTCGGGGTGCGACAGCAGCGTGAGGAGCAGCCCCTTCGCCTTCAGGCTGAGCGCATAGTTCTGGGCAACGTCCTTGTTGCTGACCGGAGTCCAGCCACTCTTCGGCTTGGAGCGGAGCGTCCTCAACTTGCCACCGCCAGGTGGCGACATGGCGGCGTCATCGGTATGGTCATAGCAGTGCCTCACTTGCCGGTGGGTACGGGCTGCAGCGGGGTGATGACCCGCTCAAAGCGAAAACGGCCGGACGGATATCGCCCCGTCCGGCCGTCGCCGTTTTGCAGACAATTCTAGATGACGCCCGCGCCTCAAGTGACGTTATGCGGGCGTCAATTGGACGTCATCGCGTCCGGTATTCCTCACGAATTCGCGCCAGCTTGACGTGCGTCTCCCGCATCTGATCCAGACGGCTGGCGAGCGTGTTGATGACCGTCTCCAGGCCGTCCGGGTCGAGGCCCTCGATGAAGTGGTCGTCGACCAGCTCGATCGTCGCGTAGGGCAGGCGCTGCGCGATCGTCGGCGAGTACGGCTCTACCTTGATGACGGTGGCCAGGACGCGGAACTCTTCCGGCGTGCCGTTCGCGTTGATCGGCAGCGTCAGGGCTTCCGGCGCGGTCCAGCACCAGATGTCCTCGGGGAACGTCGGCGTCGCCATGTCCGACGTGTGATCGAGCGTGCAGTCCTGCAGGCACGTGATGGCCATCGGCTTGCCGGTGCGGCGGTCGATGAACGACCACGTGCGGGGCTGCGTGGCCTGCGGCACAGTGCTCACGCCGCGCTCATCCATTACGCTCATTTCTGAACCTTCCTCTGTCCAGGAGTGGGTTTGATCAGCGGCTCGAACCGCTGGTTGCGACGGCCGGGGTGTTACAGCACCTCGGCCGTCTTCGTGCGTCACGCGGTCTTCAGCGCGGCGATCGCCTCCCTCAAGTCCGTAGCGGCGGGGGAGCCCTGGAACCTGGGTGTGCTGAGCATCGAGCCGACGCGGCCCGCCCGCTTCCCGATCCAGGAGATCTGCGCCTCGCGGGGTAGCGCGAGGATCGGTGCCATCGCATCCGCGGCACCCTCGACGTCATCGAGCTGCACCAGAGCGGTCGCGCGATAGATGTGGGCCAGCCGCTCGTCATCCAGCGAGCGCTCCTCGGTAGGCATCTGCTGCCACGAGTCGATCGCGGCCTGCGCTTCCGTGGCCGCCCGACGGGCGTCGTCGCCGCCGTCAAGCCAGATCAAAGACGAGCCGGCGTAGTAGCGCTGCTTCGTCTCGGAGAACTCGAACAAGCCGGCCAGCGAGTCGGGGCGGTGTACGCGCTCGCGCGCCTGCTCGGCGGCGTTGAGAATTGCATTGGCGGCGCGGGAGTCGCCGAGGTTGGCCAGGCACTGCGCCTCACCGCAGAGCAGCCGCGCCTCGCCGGTTCCTACGCCCTCCGTGACGTGCTGCATGCCGTCGCGGACGTAGTCCAGAGCTACGCCGTAGTCGCCGTTGAAGCGGGCGATCAGCGACTGGGTTCCGCGCACCCATACGAGAAGTTCCATATCGCCCGCGTACCGGGCGCAGCGGGCAGCGGCCCGGGCGTGCTCTAAGGCGGCATTCGAGTCGCCGAGGTCGAGCGCCGCGTAGGCGAGGATCCCGGACAGGCGGCCAGCCGCTACGTAGAGATCGGCGCGTTCGTGGGGGCCGTGCCGGTAGTCGCGCAGCCGCTGAAGTACATCCCCGCGCAGTGCGTCGGCGCGCTGAAGCATGGGGGCCGGCGGCCAGCCGAGATAGTCGACCGCTGCTTCTTCGACGCCTCCGTGGATCTCGTCGAGCTCCAGGTCGGCCAGCTCGACGAGGGATCGGGTGGTCGCGAGGGAGGAGGCGAGCGCCTTCCTGGTGGCGGCCTCGTCTTGGCGGATGCTTTCGTCCTCGTCGAACTCGCGGACCAGTGCGCCGCCTGCGTGAAGGGCGATGTCGGCGGCCTCGGCCAGCTGTCGGTTCGGGGCGCGCTCGCCGGTCTCTACGCGATGGATGAACCCGCGGTGGAAGTGGACTTTCTCGGCGAGGTCGGCGAGCGAGAGGCCGCAGGCGTAGCGGCGCTCTCGGAAGGCGGCGGCGAAGGTCATGCCTTGAGTCTCCCGACGGTTGAGGGGTCGGAAATAGGGCCCGCCTGTCGCCAGTTGGTGTTGCGCCGTGATGGCGACAGGCAATCCCTAGAGGCGGAGTCCAGTGCGGGTGTGCTCTGGATTCATGCAGACAGCGAGCTATTTCCCGTCGCCGTCGGATTTCTGGCGGGGACCAACGTCTGGGCCGCGCCCTCGGGTCTTCCGTTCGCGGAAGAACTTCTCTACTGGGGCCCAAGGCATTACGAGCGCGTTCCCGATCTTCTGCCACTGCTCCTTGGGGATGGGCCACGCGGGGTCGGTTTCGGCGATGTGGCGGACTCCCTGTCGGGTGATCGGACGGGTGAGTCCACGCTCAGACACGCGTCTCGCGATCTCCGCGAAGCTGACCATCTCAGGAACTTCCCTCCCTTCTTCAGGTGCGCTCATGTCCATATTCTTCCTCTCCGCACTGCGTACTTGTCAAGGCGTAAGAAGTCCTCTACTGTCGAAGCAGAACGAAGCCCCGACCGGTGGTTGCACACCAAATCGGGGCTGCTCAACAGCCCTCCCCGGTGGTTGCACACCGGAGAGGGCCTGCCCGATCAGGTGGTTGCACACCTGCTCAGGACATCCGGCACCACCTGCGCATTCAGGAGGACCAGACATGACAGATCGTACTTGGCGAGACGCCAGTGCCGGAACCGCCCCGCTGTGGCCGGCTGCTGCTGAGGCTCTGGCTCGCTTGTCCCGCGCGTTCGTCCCGGTGCCGCTGCATGTTGCCCGTGCGGTGACGCGCTACGAGGTGGCGGCGCTGCGGTTCGACGAGCTGTATGCCCGCCCGGCGTCGGCGTTGTCGCCGGCTGAGGTGGACGCGATCGGTGACGCGCAGCAGACGATGGCCGACGCGTTCGGTGTCCTCGCCGAGGCGGGCCGCACCGATCTGCTGGACCCGCTGTTCACCGCCGACCGTTACAAGGGTGCTGCCGCTCACTCCTCGTCTGCGGCTCTGGCCGGTGACTTCGACGGCTGCCTGGATGCGCAGGACGAGATGCGCATGTGCCGCTGCCAGCTGGAGCGCGCCGGCCGCCTGGACCTGATCGGCGGTGGAGTGTGATGGGCCGCCGGTTCAAGGACATGGTGACGGAGGAGCAGCGGTATGCGGCGTCTCAGGCGCCTGCGCTGCGCCGCATGGCCTACCAGGCCGAGCAGCAGGCGGAGAAGCAGCAGATGACCGCCGACGTGTATGGCGGTCCGGGCCGCGACTACTCCGATCCGAAGAAGGCGGAGCGGGCTCGGCGTGAGGCTGACCGGCAGCGTGGCCGTGCCCGCGGTCTGCGGGAGACGGCCCGCCAGGCCGAAGCTGAGGTCAAGCCGAAGCCGAAGCGGCGGTGGTTCTGATGGCCGCCCGCACCATCCTGGAGCGGTTCTCTGCTGGTGCCCCACGCGGCTCGTGGCCGGCGGAGGAATTCGCCGCCCAGTGCCGCCGTGAAGGCCAGCCGGCCGAGGTTCGCATGGACCTTGATCGCGATCAGTTCATCGTCGTCGTCCCTCAGGACGACGCCTCCTAGACCGCCGCGTCGGCGAGGGGAAGTTCCGAAACCCCCGCGGCCTCCTCGCCGACGCGGCCTCAACTCCCGCGCCACCCCTTGATCCTTCGACCCGAGAGGGCCTGTGAACCATGTCTCCGTTTCTGATTTCCGACGCCGATCTGGCTGCGACGACCGTGATGGGTTCGAAGCGCCGCGAGCGCACGACGGTGGCCGAGGCGACCGAGCTGCACATCGCCGACCTGTTCGCCGAGTACAGCGAGGCCCGTGCCGCGGGCCGCTTCGACCGCATGAACGAGATCCGTGACCACGCCCACGCCCTCGACCCGCAGCTCGTCGACGAGCTCGACGGCTTCGACTACCCGGCAGCTGCCTGATGTTCGGGCGCTGGCGCAAGATGCGCGCCGACCGGAAGCTGTGGCGGCAGGCTGCCAGCCTGCCCGAGCTGTGTGAGCTGATGGCGCGCTGGCTGGAGGGCGAGCTGTCGATGTGGCCCGGATACGCGGACGGCGCCGCGGATGAGACCGCCGACCTGGTGCCGGTGCTGGCCCGCGCGAACCGGGCCGGGCTCCTCACCGATCAGTCGCAGCCCGGTGTCGACGGCCCCGGCTTCGACGGGGCGCGCTGGCAGCAGCGGGCGGCGGTGTCTGGCCTGGTCGCTGACGAGCAGGTGCTGTACGCCCTGGCCCGTGTGGCGGAAGCGCATCGGCTGACGATCCTGGTCCGTTCCGCCGATGACACGAGCGAGCGCCCGGGCGTGACCTGCACGCGGGTCGACGGCGAGTCCTCCACCGTCTTCGGCCGGCAGTTGTCCCGGCGGGATCTGCGCCTCATCTGGCGGACCGTGTCCTGGAAGGCGCTCGGCGAGATCGAGGGGGCATGGCAAGTCACGCTCGTCGACCCCGAGTTCGGCCGCAACGACCGGCTGTGGCCAGCGCTCGACGAAGTGATCGGCCAACTGGCCGCCGCCTGACCACAGAGCCGCCGGGTGGTGGGGGTCGCCCCCTCGCCTTCACCGCCCGGCTCGGCCGCTCCTTCGCTTCCGTCCCCCCGGGGCGGGGGAGCGGCACCCCTGCCAGCCAATCTGATCCGCGACTTGGAAGGACCCAGCCATGCTTCGCATCGTCCGCAAGACCACCCTGGACGCCCTCCGCACCGGCCAGACCGGCCTCGACCAGGCCCGCGAGGAAGCCGCCCGCGCGAAGTCCGAGGCCGCCGCCGCGACGGACGCCGCGACCCGCGCCGAAGAATGGGCCGAGTCCCTCTTCAAGGACTTGGGCAAGGCGCACGCCGACGTCTTCCAGGCCCAGCGCGACGCCCAGCAGGCCCGCACCGACCGGGACCTGGACAAGACCGAGACCGACCGTCAGATGGCCGAGCTCCGCGAGGATCTCGCGCGCCTCCGTGAAGCGGCCGACGACCTTGAGACCGGCGAGACCAGGCGGGCTGCCATCGCCTATCAGGTGTTGCGCGACCTGTACGCCGATGCCTGGCGTGAGGGTCTGCTGCCCCAGCGCCCGTTCGACGTCGTCGCTGCGGTTCTGGGCTTCGACTTGCCCTTACAGGCCACCGAGCCCGCCCCCACCGTCTGATCGAAGGACCAATCATGATCGCCCGCAAGGTCGCCGAGGTGCTCGACGACACGGCAGCCGCCCTGTACCGGATGGCTGGCGATGCCGGGGATCGGGCCGCGAGCGTCGTGCTCGCCCCGATCCGCTCCCTGATCAACCGTCCCTGCACGCGCTGCGAGCGCGGCATCTGTAACCCCACGCAGTTCTGAGAGGAGGAGCCATGAACTTCAACTGGATCAAGTCCGTCGGCCACCGCGTCGACGTGTTCGCGGTGATCGAGAAGCTGCTCACCGTCGCCTCGCTGGCCCTGGTCGCCATTACCGTGGGCGGGCAGTTGGGCGAGATGATCGGCCTGCACGGCAAGCTCGGCCTCGCGGTCGCCTGGTCGATCGCCATCGTCTACGACGCGCTGTGGATCGGCGCGCTGCGCATGTCGGAGATCGCGATCCGGCAGCGTTCGGTCGTGGGCATGGTCGTGATGTTGGGCCTGTCTGCAGGTGCGGTCGGTCTGTCGTCGACGATCCTGCTGATCCTCGGCCATGCCAAGGTCTTCGCCTTCGTGCCCGTCGCGGCCGCCTTGTTTATGGGGCTGCGCCTGTTCGCCGGGAACGTCCTCGCCGACGCGGCGACCGCCACCAGGATCGCCAAGCAGTCCGCCGCAGACCGCAATGCCCGCGCCCTCGCCGCCGCCGACGCCAGGCACCTTCAGTCCGGGGCCACAACCGACGTGCTCCTCGAGACGGCCGGCCACCTCGGCGAGATGGAACGGCAGATGGCCCGCGCCGACGTACTGACCCGGGCGCAGGCCCGCATCAACAAGGCCCGCGCCAAGGCCGAGGAGCGGCTGGCGGACTCCGAGAGCAAGCACGGCACGGCCGCCACGGCGTTCGCTGAGCGCGACCTGGCACTGGCCGTGTCACGCCCGGCCGTGACACCTGGACGTGTCACGGGTGTCACACAGGCCAAGGCGGAAATCGCGACCGTGACGGCACCCTCCGTGACTCGGGACGAAACGGACGTGACGGGGCGCCCCCAGCAGACCCCCGTCACAGACTCCATGACGCTCGAGGAGCTCGCCGCGATTGACGGCGTGGACCTTCCGCAGCCGGGCGTGACGCTCTCCGACGAACAGCTCGAAGTCGTCCTGCGCTGGCTGCGCTACGGCATGGAGCCGCCCCGCTCCTACCGCCAGGCCCAGGAGGCGTTCCGCCGCGCTGGCTTCAAGGGCGGCGAACACCGAGTACGCCGCATCTGGGGCGAGATCGAAACCCGCGAGGCCGGCACCCCGACCCGCTAGTCGCCGACCTCAGTGAGGCCCAGCACCCCACGGTCCTGGTCCTCGCCGAGGCTGACGGAAAGCATCCGCAGTCAGCAAAACCGCAGGTCAAACGATGAGTGAGCCGGTGAGTGGAACGCCCGCAGGCCCGGCAAGCAGACCCGAAGCGGCCCGCATCGAACCAGCAACGACGAACGAGAGGAGGCGAGCCGTGCGCGGCGCCGCCTACTGGCCCAAGGAGATCAAGCGCAAGGACCGTGTGTCCCCGAAAGAGGGCGCCCTCCGGCGACTTGACCGTCTGCGCAGCACGCTGCGCGACCTCGATCCGGTGGTGGCGAACCGCGCGTGGCGCGAGGTCGGTGATGCCCTCCAACGCATCACCGACCGCTACTCGACGTAATCGTTCACCCGCTCATTCACCCGGGTGACAAGTGAACTCCCGACATGCTACGCGCGCACGTGCGCGCACGGGCCGGGCGTTCACCCGCCCCGATCACAGCAAGTAAGGGGAAGCAGATGGAGATTCTGCTCATCGCGTGCATGCTCGCCTGGACGGCAGGCGCGCAGAGCGAGCAGTCGAAGCTCGGGATCAGCCCGGCTGAACGGGCCGTCCTGAAGGAACAGACCCGGCACGAGAAGGCCGTCCAGCGGATCGCCGACAAGCACGGCATGAAGCCCACCGGCACAAAGGCCGGCCTCTCGCCGTGGAAGAACGCCCCGGACCCCGACCGGGATCCCAAGCTCACGGTCACCGACACGTTCCTGTCGGGCTGGCGCAGCAGCCGGCCCACCCGGCCGCCACTCGGACAGCGAGTCGGTGCCGGCGCAGGCAGCGCGGTGACCTGGGCGCAGGACACCGGACGCGACGCCTGGCACGCCTACCGGGAACGCCGCCGCAAGGCAGAGCACGACGACCCCAAGCCGGTGCTCGTCCCGATGCCGCCGACGCATCCGCCCAACGCGCCGCCGCTGCCGGACACATCGCCGACCGCCGGTACGGCCGATGACCCGGTCAAGGCGGCAGAGCCGAAGCCGGACGTACCGGCACCAGCGAAGCCAGACAGCGCAACAGACCCCGACGACACCGCCGAGACCAAACCGGAGCTGGCCAAGCCCCAGCCGGTCGACGTCCCGGACGTGCCGCCCGCCAACACGACTGCAACGACCGACACACCCGCCGCAACCCCAGGAGGAATTGGGCGCATGGCAGCAGAAGTCACCTACGACTCGGTCATGGAGGAGAGCGACGAGCTCACCGCCATGTGCGACGACGACCTTCACACCTACGACCGGATCAAGAAGCGAGCCGAACGCGAGATCGGCCGCGGCGACACCCTCGCCGCCCAGGTCCGCGCGACCGGCTTCGGCGCGACGATCTCCGCGATCGTGGCCCGCTGCACCGAGCAGTACCGGGTCATCTACGGCGCCATCGACGAGCTGAAGCAGAACACCATCGCCCAGGCCGAAGCCGTCGTCACCGCCAAGAACCTGCTGCAGCAGGGCCAGGGCGTCTACGCCGACATCGCCAAGGACATGGAGGACGTCGCCGAGCGCGACGCCTACATCTCCGACGCCGTCGACGCCGAGGACACCAACCCCGAAGCCGAGCACTACGAGACCAAGGCGGCAGCCTGACCATGAGCGAAACCACCGAAGCCCCCGCGCAGAACAGTGCCGCCACAGGCGGCCAGCCCATGGGTATCGGGCAGGCCGCGGCCGCGGTCGTCACCGTCGCCGCCGTCCTGGCCAGGGCCGTCGCGTACATCGTGCGGGCCCGACGCACCAGGGCGGCCATCGAACGCATGCAGGGCCGCTACGAGGACCGGGCCGCCTCGGCCCGGTATCTGTCCGAATCCATGGACGTGCTCGAGGTCGATGCCCCGACCGTGACCGCCTACGGAGAGGTCGCCGCCAAGGGTGAAGCTGCCGCAGCCAACATCGCGACGGTCATCTCCGCCGCCGACTCCCTCGTCGTCAACGCCCAGCAGCTCGAGACCGAGACGCAGGCACGACACGGCCGCATGCAGGACGCCAACCGCAGCCACAGCGTGCCGATGGCCGACCGCTCCTTCATCAAGCGCCAGTAGCCCCGTACACCGCGAAGGGCGGGGCAATGCCCGCCCCGCCCTTCCCCACCCGAAGACTCGGAGACCATCGGATGGCAGCCCCGACCCTAACCAGCACCGACACCAGCAGCGACGACCAGCAGCAAGAGCCCTCCCGGGCTGCCATGCTCGCCCAGCAGCTGCACAACCCCGGCCTGTACGCGGGCACCGGCCTCGCCGTCGCCTCCGTCGCCCTGACCGGCGACCCGCAACTCCTCACCACCTTCGGCTCTGCCGGCCTCGCCGCAGGCTGGACCGCGCTCGGCATGAACCCCGGACCGTGGCGCTGGCTGCCCGGCCAGGGCGAGCCGTGGCAGTGGCTGGAGCGCAGCAGCAACCGCGCCTGGCGGCGCAAGGTACGCCGCATGCGCCTCCGACTCGACACCGACGCCCAGGCCGTGGCTGCCGGGCCCGGCAAGACCCAGCCGATCGTCATCGGCGTCACCGACGGCTGGCGCAACCGCGAGGACCGGCCCGAGCTGGTCCGCGACGCCACCGTCGCAGCCCACCGGATCCGCTGCACCCTGCTCCGCAAGGCGTGGGCGCACGCCCTGCCGAACTGGGGCAGCGCCTGGTGGCGCCGCTACTCGTTCACCGAGATGGCGCTCCGCACCGCGCCGATGCTGGCCCTGCCCGCCGCCGGCTACGCGAACCTGCCCTGGTGGGCGGACCTGCTCACCGTCAGTGCGGGAGCCGGATGGGGCGCCCGCATGTGGCGCCGCCCCGCCCCCGCGGCCGTCGACACGACAGGAGCCCGCGGCATCGACTGGTACCTGGCCCGCTGGGCAGAGTGGATCTCTTGCGAGCGCGGCCAGCTGCCCGCCTCCAAGCTGACCAGCGTCCACCTCGACGACAACGCGCTGACCGCGATCATCGTGTCCACCACCGGCCGGTCCGCGCTCACCGTCGACCAGGACTCCGTGTCGATCGCCTTCCGGGTGCCGCCGCGCTGCGTCAACATCTACCGACCCGACGACATGCCGGCCGACCGGGCCAAGCTCACCGTCAAGCTCAAGGCCACCACCAGCGAGCTCGACATGAACGACCTCTCCGTCGTGTGGGACGCGTACAACCCCTACCCGGGCAGCGCCCTGATCGTCCCCGAGACCACCGAGTTCGGTCGCAGCTTCCAGCTGCTGATGCCACGCAAGGGCTCCTCCGTCGCCGACGTCCAGCCCCGCGCCATCGCCCAGGCCCTGGACCTCGACGGCGAAGACGCCGTCTCCCGGCTGCACCTGCGCGTCATCGACGCCCGCCGCATTGAGGTCAACGAGATGACCAGTAACCCGCTCCAGGGCGGCGTGCCCCTCGACGTCGACGCGCTGACCATGGACGACCAGGGCTACGTCACCGTCGGCAAGGACATCTACGGCAACCCCGCCAAGTGGCGGCTCCTCAAGTTCGATCCCAAGCGGCGCGGCCTGTCCGGGCGTCCGGCCGCCTCGGCCGTGCACTCCTTCGGCTCCGGCACCACCGGCGCCGGCAAGACAAGCCTCGAAGAAGACCTGCAGATCGCCCAGCGCAAGAACGGCTTCGTGTCCTGGCTGGCCGACGGCAAGGGCGGCGCCGGCTACGCCTCCTGGCTGGGCGAGCTCGACTGGCTCCTCAAGTCGCCGCTCGGCGCCATGCTCATGAGCCAGGCCGGCACCGCGGTCAGCGAGTACCGCTACAGCGAGCAGATGAAGCTGCAGTGGATCGACGACGAAGGCTTCACCGAGAACGGCCGGTCCTTCTTCGTCGTCGGCGACCCGTTCCTGCCGCTGGCCATGACGTGGGACGAGTTCAACGAGATGATCCTCAAGAACCCGGCCGCGCCCCACGTGCAGCCGCTGCTGCGGGGTGTGTCCAGCGTCGGCCGGCTCTCCCGCGCCGCAGGCGCCTCAGCCCGGATCTGGGTGCAGATCCCCAACCTGGACTCCATCGGCTCCAACGCGTCCGCCAACGCGATCCGGGACATGCTGCAGTCCGGCAACATCGGCCTGTTCCGCACCGCCCGCAACGACATCGACATCATGTCGCTCGGCTCCCGCACCCCCGAGTTCCGGCTCGCCCCGCTCCCCGAACGCTTCCCCGACGGGTCGGCCACCGAGGGCCTGTGCTACATCGCGGACGGCAAAGCCCAGTACACGGCATCCCGGGCCATGTTCCACAGCAACCCCGCCCGCATCGCCCGCCAGTTCCCGCTCCAGTCGATCAGCTGGGAGGAAGCGGACGCCGCCTGCAAGGCGGGCCCGGCCGGCCTCGCCTACCTGCGCCGCGAGGAATACCGGCACCTCGATGCCGCCGGAGAAGAAGCCTTCCTCCGCGAACTCCTCGCCAAGGAAGAGGAGAAGGCGAAGAAGAACAAGAAGACCGTCGACCTCAAGCCCGCAGCCCCCGTGCTGGCCGGAGACGACGCGGACGTCGAGGACGAAGACCTCGACGACATCGTCCCGCCCAGCCGCTCCGAGCTCGTCTGGCACGCCGTCGACGGCGGCGCCCGCCGCAACAAGCAGATCGCCGAAGCCACCGACCTGACCCGCACCAACGTCGCCAACGCCACCGCGCGCCTGGAACGCCTCGGCAAGCTCACCAAGATCAAGCAGGACTGGCACACCGCAGAACCGCTCGACACCGAACCCATCAGCGCCTAACCGAAGGACCCGTCATGACCATCGCCATCAGCACCCTGTTCTTCATCGTCTGCATCGGCCTCGCCATCTGGTTCAAGAAGGACTCCTCCTTCCGGCCCCGCGAGTTCATCGCCGTCTCCGTCTTCTGGATCCTCCTCGTCGCCACCCCGCTCGGCGCAGACGCCGTCAAGAAGATCCAGGACATGGTCGGCAACGGAGCCCAGGCCGGCGTCGGCACCGTCGACTCCGTCTCCTCCAAGTAGCCCCGTAGGCGGCCCGCACCCAGCGGGCCGCTCCCATCCCGCCCGGAAGGAGACCCAGTTCATGAACCCGCAGCCTGAGCCCACCGACCGGGCCGAAGTCACCAAGCTCGCCGCAGCCGTCGAGGAAGCCCTCACCGCGGCCATGCCGACCAGCTACCGCGACGAAAGCCCGCTGCCCGCCTACGGCACCGCGCCGCCCGTCGCCCAGCCCTGGCCAGCCGCACCGCCCATGTCCGCACGCGCCACCAACAACGCCCGCCTCTTCATGTACTGCAGCTGGGCCACCGTCCCACCCGGCCTCATCGCGATCGGCATCCTCGTCGCCTCGCAGCACGCCAACCCCACCGTCATCGGCCTGATCTGCACCGCCCCCGCAGCTATCGCCGCACCGATCCTCGCCATCGCCCGGCTCATCCGCCGAGCCGGCGAAGCCGCACCCACCGAGATCCACCAGACGTACATGGGCGACGTCCACAACGACACCCGCATCACCCAGACCCGCGCCGTCTGGTCCAAGACCGTCAACAAGCACTAGACCCGGCCGTATCCTGCCGATCTGTCATATCCCAGGGGGGACCATGAACCACCGCGCCCGCATCAGACTCGCCGCCGCCCTCGCCGTCACTGTGCTCGGCCTGGCTGGCTGTTCCAGTTCGAGCGGCGGCCACACGCCGAAGGCCACCGTCACCGTCACGAAGACACCCAAGCTGTCGGCCACCGAGCAGCGGAAAGCCTGCGTGGCCGCGTGGGCGAAGCTACTTCACGAGAACGCCGACGCCGACCAGAACGCCGACGAGCCGGCCGCCTGCACCCACGTGTCAGGCGACCACTACGGCATGTACTTCGACGGCATGATGCAGCGGAACCGGGAGAACCAGGACGCGGCACGGAAGTGCCTCGACGATCCCAGCTGCACCGCCCTGCCCGTCGAGCCCTAGCCGGACACAGCAGAGCCCCGGCCGGAGTCCCCGGCCGGGGCTTTCGTCTGCACAGCGCACGGCGGGAGCCTTTTGGTGCGCGCGTCGAAACGGCTACAGCTGCCAGGCGTCGTCGTGGCCGGTCGTGCCGCGATGTTCGTCGGCGAGCATCCGCAGTTGGATGTCGGCGATCCGCCCCGTCGGGCCAGCCGTCCCCAGGTAGGGGACAACGGTCTCATCGAGGAACCGGATCCGGGTCTCGGCGGCGTGGACTCGGCCGAGCATGGCTGCTTGATTCGCTGGTTCGCTGAGCTTCGAGGCGCCGTCGGTGGCCATGAGGTTATGGATCGTGCGCACCGTATCGACGCTGCTGGCGTAGCGGGCGCGCAGGAAGTCGACCATCGCCGCCTGCTCCGGGGTCACTCGGCGGCCTCGCCAGGATCGGGCGGTGCGGCCTTACGGACGCGGAGTCGTTCGGCGCGTTCCTGGTAGCGGGGGTCGACGGGCACGTCTGCCTTTCGGGCCTTGCGCCGGAACACCTCGGGGAGCATCCCGGTTTCGGCCGCGAGGTGGGCGATGGTCGCGCCGTTGGCGAGGTCTTCGGCGGCCATGGCGTCGACGAGCGGCTTGAGCTCCTTGGCGGTCGCGTGCGCTTTTCGGTAGCGGGCATAGATCCGGGCGCGTTCCTGCGGGTCGGTGGGCGTGTCCATGGGGTCATGTTCGCATGGCGGCAGAGCTACGGATAGTGCTCCGCGTAGCTTCACACAAAGAATCATGTAGTACTACGCGTAGGAGTATTGCACCCCTACGTGTAGGGGTGCGATGATGGGTTCATCGCCAGGCAGACCAGCAGGGGAGACGGCAATGGCTCAGCAGTGGTGGACCCTCAGTAAGCAGCACATGAACGAGACCGCCGAAGCCAACGGCCACACCCTCACCTGGAAGCGCCAGCCCCGCCCCTCCAAGGAACACGCTCTCGTCTTTGAGGGCACCTGCACCGACTGCGGCGCCACCGTCCAGATCGGCAACGGCTGGTCGTCCTGCGCCACCATCCGCAACGCCCGCGACGAACAGTGCACCGGCGTCGGCACGGCCGTCCTCACAGAGATCGAGCAGGAGCGTGCCAGCGAGCTGTTCGCCGACGCGGCAGGCGAATACCGCCAAGCCCTCCAGGACGCTGGCATCACCTTCACCCGCCCGCAGGCCCCCTTCCGCAACCCGCTCGCCCCCGCAGACCAATGCGGGCTGATGAGCCGAGACGGCTACACCTGCAAACGCCGCCTCAACAAGCGCGGCACCCACAACCTCAACGAATGGGGCGGCGGCGACAGCCACGTCGGCACCCACCCCGACGACGACTACACGATGCCGTTCAGCGATGACGACCTGCTCACGGTGTGAAGCGCCTCCAGGAACGAGGTAGCCAGCTCACCACCCCGCACCAAGGAGAACCGCATCGTGACTGCCGACAGCCCGATCGCGCACGGCTACACCATGCGCGACCTCGAACACCTCACCCGCACCGTGCTCCGCCTCGACCGCTGGTACATCGCCGCAGACGGCGAAGAACGCTACGACGCCGTCTGGTTCGGCATCACCGAACACCTCCTCACCGCCACCGAACCGCCCACACGGCGGGAGTTGCTGAACGCGGGCACCACCGCATCCGACGCCCGCGTCAAGGACGACATGCGCACCCACGGCCGGTGCACACAGACCTACAGGCCGATGCCCCGCTTCCACGCCTACTGGAACCCCGCCAACCCGCCCTCCCCGGAAGGCCGCGTCGTCGACCACCTCGCCGTCCAGCAGATCTGGCCCCTCCTCCAGCCCCGGCAGCAGGAGGCCCTCACCGCGCTCGCCGCCACCGGCGACTACGACAAGGCCGCCGCCGTACTCGGCGTCACCAAGGGCACCTTCCACGTACTCATCTCCACCGGCCGGCGCCGCTTCTACTCCTGGTGGCACGAACACGAGACCCCGTCCCGGCAGTGGCGCACCGACCGCCGCGTCCGCTCCCGCGACGGCCGCGACCACTACGGCCGCCAGCGCCTCACCGCCGCGCAGGTCGACGCGTACCGCGAGCGGCGCGCCGAAGGGGAACCGGTGAAAGCCCTCGCCGCGGAGGCCGGCATCGCAGCCGCCACCCTGTACCGGCTGCTGAAGGGCTCCTCCAACCCGGCGGTGACCGCGTGAACATCCCGGAAGCAGCCGCCGCCGCGCTCGCCTCCGAGGCTCCCGGCACCGACGGACACCAGCAGATCATCCGTCTCGCCGTCAACACGATGGCCGCCGCACGCGGCCTGCACGCACCCTGGCCCATCGAACTGCCCGACGCTGACACCCGACGCCTACTCAAACACCTGTCAGACCTCGGCGACCTCGGCACATGGGGAGCGACAGAACTCGGCGCGCTGCGCGAGCAACTCCTCACCAACGACGACCGCGGCGCCACCGGCGCCTGGTACACCCCGCCCGAAATCGCCGGCCCGCTGACCCACGCGGCACTGAGCGAGGTAGCCGACTGGTACCTCGACGATGCCCCGGCCGACATACGAAGCGTGTCCGTCCTCGACCCAGCCTGCGGCGGCGCCGTCTTCCTCATTGCCGCCGCCCGGCTCCTGGCCACCTTGTATGCGGGCCGCCTCTACCACACCCACCAGCCAGCCCCACTCACCGTCACCGCTGTCATGGCCGACATCCTGAAGTCCTGCGTGTACGGCATCGACACGGACCCGGTCGCCGTCGACCTCGCCAAATCCGCATGCTGGCTGGAGACCAGCGGCTTCACCCCGATCGACTGGCTCGACGACAACATCATCGTCGGCAACGCCCTCAACGGCGATCTCCCCCCAGCGCTCACCGCACGCCTCAACACGGACGCCCCGCTCGCGATCGTCGGCAACCCGCCCTACAAAGACAAAGCCAAGGGCGCCGCACCCTGGATCGAAGCCCGCCGCCCCCGACGCACGGCCGACCGCACCCCAGACGAACTGTGGCGCCCCTCGCTGGACGAATTCCGCTGGCCAGGAAACGGCCGCTACGAGTACGCCCTGTCCAACCTGTACGTCTACTTCTGGCGATGGGCCCTGTGGCGGGCCTTCGAAACCCGCCTCACCCCAGCCACGATTGCGTTCGTCACCCCCAGCGCGTGGCTGGACGGCGACGCCTTCGCCGGGATGCGCGCAGCCATGCGCCAGGCCGCCGACCGCGGCCTAATCGTCGACCTCACGCCAGAAGGCAAAGCACCACCCACACCGACCCGGATCTTCCCCGGCGTCACCCTGCCCGTATGCGCGGCCATATTCACCCGCCGCGGCGGACCCCGCCCGAACACCCCGGCGGACGTCCACCACGCCACCGTAGACGGCCGCCGCGACGAAAAGTTCCAACAGATCAAGAAACTCCTCGACCAGCCCGCCGCCTGACCGCCCAACCCGACAGGAGAACCATGGACTTCCGCGACGCCCTCAACATCGTCACCGCCGAACTCACCCCGCAGCCCTGGGACTACACCACCCCCGACGGCACCCGCCTCCGCGTCATCCCCGAGGGGCTGCGCCAGGACCCCGGCGACGGCGGCGTCCTCATCCAGATCTGCGAGGCCACCCACGTCCAGGTGACCCCCGACGGCCCCGAGGTGTGCGTGCGCAGCGTCCACATGACCGGCCTCATCAACGCGCTCCATGACCGTGTGGAGTGGACGAACGAGGACTGGGGGGACGTCCTCACCGTCAGGCCCGAGAGCGACGGGATGCGCGTGGCATACACCGTCTGGGGCCGGGACACCGCGAGCCAAGGAGCCGACCTGGACCGCACGATCATGGTGCCGGAGGCGCAGCGCCTGCCGCTCGCCTCCGCGCTGCAGCGCGCCCTCGACGTCGCCCGCAGCTGGGAGTCCCCGTGATCGCCCCACTGCGCGCCAACGTTCCGGTCCCGGACGGCGTCGCCCTCCGGATAGCCGGCCAGCTCCCGCCGCGCGTCCAGGCCGCGGTGGGGGATACGGCCGAGGCGGGCCGGCTGTACGCAGCCTGCCGCGGCCCACAGTACGCCGAGGCCCGCCAACTGCTGCAGGCACGACTGCGGATCGCGAACAAGACCCTCGCCGCACACGACCCCCGACTCGTACACGGCCACGGCGACCTGCCCGGCCTCAACCAGAAGGACCACTGATGGCCGATCCCACCTGGCCGTTCGGCACCGACGCCGACCGCGACGATCCCCTCACGTCACTCCGCATCCCGGTCACCGGCACACACCCCGGCTTCACGTACACGGCCTGCTTCGACCGAGACTCCGAGGTGCGGCCGACGGACGCCGAAGCCCGCATGATCGCGTCCTTCATCGAGGAGTACCAAGAGCGCTGGTTCGGCAACGGCCGCTGGCGGAAGGTGCAGCAGGCCAAGCCGTTCGACATGGACTGCTACACCACCACCGTCTTCCACAAGTGGGCAGACGACGACTGGTCCTACCGGTGCGTCACCTGGACGAGCGGCCCGCTCTGGGTTCCCGTCTTCCCCCGCCAGCGCGGCAGCGAGTTCGACCCGCACCGAACCGGAGCGCTCACCCTCGAACAAGTCATGGACCGCGTCCACGACCACGGCGGCGCCTTCCCCGCCACGCACTGGCTGGAGTGGAAGGCAACGCACCCGGAGGTGTTCCCATCGTGACCGCCAAGACCCAAACGGTGATCCGCTTCCTTGTCAGGGAGCTCGGACCGCGCTGCTTCGTCGTGGACGACACCGCAACCGGCATCAGCTACGACATGCGTTTCACCAGGCGCGTCGCACAGGAAGCCGCCGATCGACGCAACAAGAACCAGGGGACCTAATGGAGATCGTCAACATCGCCCAGGACGGCACCGTGACCGTCAAGATGACCGCCCGCGAGGCGAAGGAGGTCCGCGAAGACCTCGTCCAGATCTGGGCCGACAAGATCAGCCAGTCCGGCGACAAGCTGCACAGTCTGCTGGAGTGGGCCAACCCAAAGGCGGGTTCGTGATCACGGCAGAACACACGCTCGCTCGCCGAGCAGAAAGGAAGCAATGAACCTGAACCGCCAGCCGGCCGCCATCGCCCGCGTCGCAGCCGAGGAGATCCGTGCCCTCAACCACCGCACCCTAGGTACCCACGCCTTCGAGGAGCCGTCCGAGATCTACAGCACCGTCGGCGAGCTCAAGCAGGCAGTATGGGGAATGCCGCAGGCCATCCAGCAGATCTGGGTCGAACTCCGCACCCTGAGGGACGAGAACGCCATCCGCATGGACAACGGCAGCAACGTAAAGGAGGAGGTCGAGAAGGCCCGCGAGCACATGAACGAAGCCCGACAGCTCCTCGCGCAGGCAGGCCAGGCGCTCGAGCGGGCGACCAGCACCCTCTCCCACATGGGAGGCCAGTGGTGAACACCCGCAAGCCCGCCGACCCCCGCATCCTCCAGCTCGCCGAATCCCGCTACCGCAACGGCTACGGCGCCGTCGGCGAAGATGCCTGGGACAACCTCGACCCTGCCCTCCGGCAGCAACTCATCAACGAGGCCGGCGCCTGGCTGCGCGCCGCCGTCGAGGCCGGCATCGCCCCCTCCGCCGAGCGGCCCAGCGACAAGCACGACGCCGTCTGGGTCGACGACGAAGGCTTCCTGTGGGGCGAATACCAGACCAGCCCGCCCACCCCTCTGGCCAAGGCCGCGATCCTTCGCCTCGTCTGGGAGCGCGAAGTCTGCAGCTCCAAGGACGAGTTGGAAGAGCAGGGCGTCGAGTTCCGGCTCATCGGCTGGAGCCAGTAGCAGCAAACCGTAGGCCCCGCCCGACTGACCGGGCGGGGCCTCACGCATACCCGTGCTGAACCATCGGCCTATCTTGTCAACCCCATGAGGCACCATTGGCTCAGTAGTGCCCACGCTTCCCGTACCACCGCCGAGGAGCCGCACCATGCACGACCCCGCCGCCTTGGACGATTACGAATGGCCGGTCTGCGTCACGCCCCGCTGCAACCGTCGACTTTGGGTCGCCGAAGCAGGCCGCTGGGCATGCCGGCCCTGCGAGGACATCACGACCGAGCGCATAGCCGAACTGCCCGGCCTGTTCCGGCAACTCGACTCAACGGCCGCCCTCATGAAGGGCGCACGTCGAGCCTCATCAGGCGGCTCGGGCACCCGCACCGCGCCGATCCCGCCCCGCCTCGATGTCCTCAACCTCGTCGGCCCCGGCGGCGTCGCAGCCAGCCTGTCGGCGATCGAGGACTCGTGGCGGAAGGTGCTCGGCTGGACCGTCGCCCCGTGGCGCGGTAGCCCCGCTCAGGCCGTACCGCAGCAGGCGAAGTTCCTCGCCGACAACCTGTTGTGGGCGTGCGGCAGTTACGAGGAGGTCGGCGCCGACATCGACGTCCTGCGGCGCCTCCACGGCGAGATGACCGCCCTCGTCAACGACGAACGCCGCCCCGGCCGCGTACAGATCGGCAACTGCCCCGTCCGTGTCGAAGATGAGCCGTGCTGGGCGCCGTTGACCGCCCGCGCCGACAGCCACCGCGTCCGCTGCGACGGCTGCGGCACTCGATGGGAGACTCTGGGGGAGTGGCGGAACCTTCGCGCCGCGCAAGAGCGCGTGCTCGCCGAGCTGGCAGAAGCCGCCGCATGAACGCACGGACAAAGGCTTCCTCTGCGACATGTTCACGGTCTTCATCGCGTGCGCCGGGCGGCGCGGCAACCGAAGGAGCCAGACGTGACCGACACCCTGCTCGACCTAGCCAACGCGTGCGAGCGTGAGGCGAGCAGCATGTGGGCGTCGCAGCGTGAGCGTTGGGCGCTGCGTGACACGGCGACGCTCTTCCGCCGAATGGTCTGCAACCGGCAGGCCGTCGACCCGACACGTCTCACGATCACTATGTCGATGCTGCTTGACGTCCCCGAACGCTGGTGCCGACAACATGGATACCGGGCCGTCGCCGGACGTGGCGGATACGTCATCCAGCGCAACGACGAGCCCGTCGTGATTGCAGGGATTGGAGACACCCTCCTCTGGGATGGGGAGCGAATCATGATCCGGAGTGGGCAAGCTGCTTGACGAAATTCGGTCCAGCTGTAATCGTGATGCTTGATCGTGGAACACGAGTCACTCACGCTTCTGGAGCCCCCGCCGTGAATACACCGGTGGGGGCTTTCGCGTACCCAGGGGAGGTGCTGTGGTCGCGTACCCCAACCCGGACGGGCTTGAGATCCACTTCGCGCAACTCCAAGGCAACCAGGACATCGGCGACCTCTGGGAAGCCGCCCGCGCAGCCGAGGTCAAACCCGGCACCATCCGCGTCTGGGTCACCCGAGGAAAGATCGAGCCCCTCCTCGACGGCGAAGCAGGCCAGTACTTCCACCTCCCCACCGTGCGGCAAGCAGCAGCAGGCGGCGCCAAGTTCACCCCTGCCGACCCGGCCGCAAACAGTCGCGGACCCCACGCCCACGCTGCCTGATCTCCTGCGCGGCGGTGCGCAGGTCGGCCCTTGTAGCGCCCCTGCGCTCGGGCCCATCCGTCCGTCCCGGTCCTAGTGGGGGGCCGGGACGGACGACGAACAAGCCCGGGGCTGGCCGCTCACGTTGAGCCCCGACGTCCCGCCGCCCGTGCCCCCTGCCGGGCGGCGGGACCCCAAGCTAGGTCTCCGCCTCGGGACCTGGAGAGCCTCGGGTAGCGCCTGAGGGAAGCCGCTGCGGCGGCAGCGAGGCAGCCGCCACCTGGAACCTACGCCCCGGGTGGCGGCCCAAACCCCCGGAGGGCGCCGTGCGTCGCACCGTGATCGTCGCCGTATTCGTGGCCGCCTGGATGATCGGGCCCGTCGCCCGCGTACAAGAAGCCCCCGCGCCTCCCGCGCCGCAGCCGACGCCAACCTGGACGATCAGCCGCTGAACCCGGGAGGTGCCGTAATGAGCTTCCCAGCAGGCGCCTCCACCATCACCGTCACCGGCACCCTCCCCAACCCGGTCGGCGGCGCGGCCCGGTCCGGCCGCGTCGTCTTCACCCCCTCCGCGCGCCTCGTCGACGACACACAGCAGGCCATCTACAGCGGCGGCGGCTCCGTCACCCTTGACGCGGACGGCAAGTTCAGCGTCGTCCTCCTTTGCACCGACGACCCCGACGTGAAGTCGAACGGCTGGGTCTGGCGCGTCGACGAGCAGCCGTCCGGCGGCGAACGCGCCACCTACTGGATCGAGCTGCCGTCCACGCTCGGGACGACCGTCGACCTGTCCAAGGTCGCAGAAGTGTCCGCGCCCGGCGGAGGACCCGTCAGCGGTGGAAGCGGCGGCAGCGGAACCCCCACCGGGCCTGCAGGCGGCGACCTCACCGGCACCTACCCGAACCCGCAACTGTCCTCGGCGACGAACGCCCGCTTCGACGCGGCCGGCGCCGCCACCAGCGCCCGCACCGCGGCAGCAGCAGACGCAACCGCGAAGGTCGCAGCCCACACGACAGCATCCGACCCGCACGGAGACCGGGCCGCAGCCTCCACCGCGCTTGCCACCCACGCTGGCGCCACCACGGGCGTGCACGGCATCGCCGACACCAGCGTGCTCGAGACCCAGACGGGCGCACAGAGCAAGGCCAACGCCGCCCAGACCGCGGCCACAACCGCAGCGGCAACGGACGCGACCAGCAAGGTCACCGCACACACGAACGCCAGCGACCCCCACGGGGATCGTGCGGCCGCAGCCAGCGATGCAACCGGGAAAGTGGCCGCCCACGTGATCGCGGTCGACCCGCACGGCGATCGGGCAGCCGCCGCAACTGACGCCGCAAGCAAGGTGAGTACGCACGCCGCAGCCGCAGACCCGCACGGTGACCGCGCCTACGCCGACGGCAAGCTGGCCAAGAGTTCGAACCTGGCCGACCTCGGCAACGTCAACACTGCCCGCAGTAATCTCGGACTCGGCGGCGCCGCCCTCCTCAATGTCGGCACCGGCGCGGGCACCGTGGCCGCCGGCAACGACAGCAGACTCACCGACGCCCGCACGCCGACAGCCCACGCTTCCACGCACGCTGCCGCAGGGGCCGACCCGGTCACCCCCGCAGCGATCGGCGCACTCGCCGTCAGCGGTGACCAGACCTTCACAGGCGAGCTCTCCTTCGTCGACCGCATCCCCGTCCTACCCGCCTTCGACGCCGCCTTCGCAAACCAGGCAATCCGCAAAGCGCAGTTGGACGCGGCCATCGCCGGAGTCGGAGGAGGAGGCGGCGGGTCCACGATCCGTTCCGCACCCGTCCGGGTCACCGACGACAACCTCGCCGGCCTCCCCGCCGCGGCGTCATGGGCGATCATCCAGACCTCCGGCGGCACGAAGCTGCAGGCGTCGATCACCGCGACCGTCGGCGACCGGATCACCGTCGTCGGCAGATTCATGCGGAAAGGGAGCCACTACCTCGACTGGGTTCTCCTCGACAACGCGGGCGCCATCGCCCTCTACGCGACCACCGAAAGCAGCAGCCCGCCTGGGGAAGGCGACCCGGCCCTGTACCCGAGCCTGAGCTTCGGCTACGAGACCGGCCCCCCGATGTTCATCGTCGGCTCGGGCCACATCGACGGCACCGGCAAGGTGACCGTCGCCCTCGCCCACCAGGGCGCCGACGGCGGCAACGCCAACGTCGTCTACGCGCACTCGACCTATCCGTGGCGGATGCGTCTGGAGAACATCGGCCCCGAACCGTCTTGATCACCTCATGCGCCGCGCGGCGCCAATGCCGAAGGGGGCGAGTCCGATCGCCGACGCGCTCAGCAACACCGCCGAGAACCTCGGACTCGACTGGATCAACGGAGTCGGCTCCCCGACCCGGCCCACCACCCCCCTCAAGCTGGCCCTGGTCACCGCGAACGGAACCGACACCACCAACGGCACCGAGGTCACCGGCGGCTCCTACGCCCGCCAGAGCCTCACCGTCGCCGCCGCATCCGGCGGAGCCACCAGCAACTCGACCGACATCACCTTCGCCGGCATGCCCGCCTGCACCGTCGTCGGCGTCGAAGTCTGGGACAACGCCGGCACCCCCGTCCGCCTCTGGTACGGGGCCCTCACCGCGTCCCGCAGCGTCAGCGCCGGCGACGACTTCAAACTCACGGCTGGGACTCTGAATCTGTCCCTGTCGTAGGCAGTAAGCTGTCTCCATGGGTATTGCATTGACTCCGGATCAGCGCGCAACGATCGTTGACGAGTTCATGCGCGGAGATGACGTGGACGACATCGCAGAGCGGCACGGCGTCGGTCGGCAACACGTCTATCGGCTAGCTTCCAAACATGGTTTCCATCGGAAACGCCAGCGGAAGATTCCTGTGGCTGACCACCCCGAGCTTGTGCGCCGCTACAACGAGGGCGAGACGTTGGCGACCCTCGCTGGTGAATACGAATGCCACGAGACTTTGGTCAGATACGTGATGATCAAGTCTGGTGTTCAGTTGCGGACAACCAGGCCTCGCAAGGCGCTCACCGAGGAGCAGAAGCACGTCATCGCTCGGCTGCGCGACGAGGGACGAAGCCAAGACGCCATCGCAGCACAGCTCGGCGTCTCCCAGAGGCGAGTGAGTGCGTACCTCGTCTCGATCGGAAGAGCGACGCGAGCCTTCGGCCCTCGATACAAAGCCGGCCGAGTCGAAGTTGGCGGATATATTCGGGTGCGCATGGAGTGGGACCATCCCTTCGCCGAATCCATGCGAGACCAGATCGGCTACGTGGCCGAACACCGAATTGTCATGGCCGAAGCTCTGGGGCGACCTCTTCACAAGAACGAGACGGTCCATCACATAAATGGCGACCGGCGGGATAACCGCCTATCCAACCTCCAGTTGCGCTTTGGCAACCACGGCAACGGCGTCGCGTTGGTCTGTGAGGACTGCGGCTCCTCGAATGTAGGAGCGACGCCTCTGAAGTAGACGCAGGGGAGGCCCCATGCCGTCCCTGTCGACCCTCGTCGACAACTTCAACGACGGGATCATCGGCCCGGACTGGGGTAACGCCTACGGCGGCGCCTCCGAATCCGGCGGTCTCGCCCACGTGCCCTGCGTCGCCGGGTCCTACGCCGGCTACCAGACGTCCTACACGTGGACGATGGCTGGCGCATCCTTCTACGTCGCCGTCACCAGCGTCCCCGCCGCATCGACCGCCACCGAGGCCTACACGTCGCTGTTCGTGAACGCCCCCGGCATCGGCGACAACACCGACCCCCTGTACGGCACCCGCATCGGTTTCGTCATCAACACGGTGACCGGGCAGCTCAAGTTCAGCTCGGAGACCGGCTACTTCGACGCCTCGGCGACCACGGTCACCTACAACGCGACCACCCACAAGTTCCTCAGGCTGCGCGAGGACGGCACGAACGTCTACTGGGACACGTCGCCCGACGGGACGACGTGGACGAACCGGCGCACCCTCGCCACCCCCGGCTGGGTCTCCGCCTCCGTCAACACCTGCGCCCTCGACATGAGCGCCCACCGTGACGCGGGCACCAATGACGAAGCCACCTACGACCTGTTCAACACGCTCAACAACGGGGGCGTCGTCTTCGGCTCCGCCACCCTCGCCGCCGACAGCAGCGTCACCGCCACGGGAAAGGTCGTCGCCCACGGCACAGCCGACCTCACCGGCGTCAGCGGGCTCACCGCCACGGCCAAACTGATCATCCAGGCCGCCGCGAACCTGACCGCCGACGCGACCCTCACAGCGGACGCAGCCAACAGTGGCATCCCGGAGGTGGCAGACATGGCTGCCGGAGACTGGGACCTGAAGATCGAACAGGGCTCGACGTTCGTCCAGACCTACACCGTCACCGACCAGCCTGGCTTCACCTGGGCAGGCTGGGGCGCCCGCTCCCAGATCCGCACCGCCCCCGCCGACAACGGCCAGCTCCTCCTCGACCTGACCTCCTACCTCACCATCGACGGCGCATCGATCCGCCTCGCCATCCCCGCCGCCGTCACCCAGACCCTCACCCGCAACGGCGTGTGGGACCTCGAGGTCTACCAGGGCTCCACCGTCGTCCGCCTCCTCAACGGCAAGGCCATCGTCTCCCTGGAGGTGACCAGGTGAAGTTGCTGGTCACCGGCGAGCAGCCCGCCGACAGCGTCAACGTCACCGGCGGCCAGCAGTCCGCGGTCATCGAGGTCAACGCCGGCGCCGTGTTCTCCGTCAACGGCCAGTCCGGCAGCGTCAACCTCCCCGGCGTCACCGGCCACCTCAACGCCACCGTCGCCCCCTACAGCGCCGACCCCACCGGCATCCTCGACTCGACCACCGCCCTCCAGGCCGCCATCAACGCCTGCCTCCCCGGCGGAGTCGTCTACCTGCCCCGCGGCGTCTACAAGACCACCGCCACCCTCGACCTGAAGAACGGCGTCAGCCTCCTCGGCGACCACGCCAGCATGATGACCGGCCCCGGCATGACCGGCAGCGAATACCCCTGCTACATCCAGCCCGCCGCCGGCTTCACCGGCAGCGCGATCATCCAGATCATCGGCGACGCCGACGGCAGCCACCCCAACATCAGCGGCGAACAGCACCTCACCAACCTGATGATCGACGGCTCCCAGCTCGGCGGCACCGGCATCGACGGCCTCTACGCCCGCGGCAACGTCCAGAACGTCGTCCTCGACAACGTGACCATCCGCCAGATGCCCAACAACGGCATCGTCACCGCATCCCGCGGCGACGGCACCTACCCCTTCTCGTGGCGCCTCCACCACGTCATGATCGACAACTGTCACGCCAACGGGCTGCTGCTGACCGGCAACACCGACCTCACCCTCGACGACGTCCAGGCCATCGGCTGCTGGGCGCAAGGCATGGTCCTGGAGAACTGCACCAACGCCCAACTCCAAGGCTGCCGCGCCGAATGGAACGGATCGCACGGCTACCACATCACCGGCGCCTGGGGCGACTGGCAGGGCTCCGGCGGCATGCAGATCACCGGCTGCTCCACCGACCGCAACGGCCAGCACGGCATCCTCATCGACGCCACCGGCAACACACCCATCCTGCTGTCCGCACTCCAGCTCCGGCGCGACGGAGACAACGGCGGCCTCGGCGGCGGAGGCTTCGCCGGCCTCGCCATCCTCGGCGCCACCGTCCCCGTCACCGTCGACGGCGTCACCTGCTACCCCGGCGTCGACGACGAAGGCACCTCCACCAACAGCCCCCAGTACGGCGTCCGCCTCTCCGGAGCATCGACCGTCCTCCTCGACGACGCGATCCTCCACGCCGACACCGCAGGCCTCTACGACGACGGCACCAACACGCTCATCTCCCTCGGCACGAACATCGTCACCGTCGCCGGACCCACAACCTCCACCACCCGCGTCCTCAACCCGGGCAGCGCCAGCACCGGCAAAGGCATCGCCGGAGGCCGCTACGTCGCCGCGTCCAACGCCTCCAGCACCCAGAAGGCGCGCGCCGACTACGTATGCGACGGCACCGCCGACGACGTGCAGATCCAGGCCGCCATCAACGCCGTCAAGGCCGAAGGCGGCGGCATCGTCCAGCTGTCCGGCGGCAACTTCAACCTCGCCGCCACACTGACGATCACCGGCAACACCGATGAGGACAACGCCGACACCCTCACCCTCCTCGGCACCGGCGCCCAGGCCACCACCCTCACCATGGCCGCGAACGTCAACGGCATCGAGCTGACGAACTGGGCCATGGCCAACGTCTGGGACCTCGGCATCGTCGTCTCCGGATCCGGCAGCTGCATCCACTCCACCGCCGTCCTGTCTGGCAACGAGGTCTCCTTCTGGCACAGCTCGTTCCGCAACCTGCGGCTCAACGGCGGCTTCACCCCGACCAACACCGGCTGGGGCATGGACCTCGCCATGCCGTGGCGCAGCGTCTTCGAGAACATCGAGATCGAAGGCACCCGCAACGGCATGCGGCTGTCCAACCAGGGCACCGTGCAAAACGCCGGAGACTGCACGTTCACCCGCATGTTCATCGAGATCGTCGGCACCGGCGGCACCGCCATCCACGTGTCGTCGCCGTCGAACAACATGAACCAGAACAACTTCTCGATGGTCGAGATCGGCGCCAACGGAAGCGGCTGTACCGGCATCCTCATCGACGGCACGTCGGGCGGTGCCTCGCAGCGGTTCTTGGGCCTGAACGCCGAACAGTTCCAGACCACGATCAACGTCGCGCACGGCGAGTCGAACGTCTTCGACTGCAACTACATCACGTGCGACACCGGCGACCCGGCCGGGAAGATGTTCGTCTGCGGCACCGACAGCTACAACAACAGCTTCTCCGCGAAGTGGGTCAACGTCGCAGGCAGCGGCGCACTCAAGGTCATCGAGGACGCCAACACCACCTCGAACTGCCCGAACACCTTCGGGGGCATCCGGCTCGAGGTGAACACCGGAGCCAGCGTCACCTACTCCAAGACCAACTCGACGGTCCTCAGGGACATCACCGCCTTCAACGACGGCGGCACCATCCAGGCCGGGCTCCTGCAATACCCCCTCTCCGTCGTCAACGACCCGACGTTCACACCCGCTGACCACGGCCTGATCACCTGGACCCACGACCCGGCCACCCTCCGGTCGGCGTCGAACGCGACGACGTCCGGCACGGTCTACCTATGCAAGGTCAAGATCGTGAACCGGTCCACGGTCGTGTCCAACGTCATCATCGGTATCGAAGCCGCCGGCTCCGGCCTCACCTCAGGCCAGTCCTTCGTCGGCCTGTACGACAGCAGCGGCACCCGCCTCGCCGTCTCTGCCGACCAGAGCGCCAGCTGGGCGTCGACCGGCATGAAGACCATCGCCCTCACAGCCGCCCAGACCCTCGCCGTCGGCAGCTACTACGTCGCGATCCTCAGCGTCGGCACCACGCCCCCGCAGTTCTCCATGGGCGCGGGCGGCTCCGCCAACATCAACGTAGGCCTGGCCTCCGGCTCCGGGCGCTTTCTCGCCGGCCCCGCCAGCCAGACCTCGCTGCCCGCGTCGATCACCCTGGCATCCCAACCAACCACCACCGGCGCCCGATGGGCCGCCCTCAGCTGACCACACGGAGGCCCGCGCCATGGCAGACGACCTGCTCGTCATCATCCCCACCCGCGGACGCCCCGGCACCATCCCCGAGATCATGCAAACCTGGGACGACACCGGGGCCACCGCCGACGTACTGTTCGCCGTCGACACTGACGACCCCGAGCTCGCCGCGTACAAGAAGCACGCAGCCGAGCTCAAGCCCGACAGCCGGGTGCGATTCACGTTCGGCAAGCGCCGCCGCCTCGTCGGCACCCTCAACCAGCAGGCCGTCAAGGCCGCCAAGACGTACCGGTTCCTTGCGTTCCTCGGCGACGACCACCGGCCCCGGGCCGCGACCATTCCGTGGGACGAACGCATCCGGATCTGCCTGTCCGGCGGGCCCGGCATCGTCTACGGCAACGACCTCCTCCAGGGCGAGAAGATGGCCACCGCCGTAGCGATGACCTCGGACATCGTGCAGACGCTCGGCTACATGGCGCCCCCGGCGATGGTCCACCTGTGCGTCGACCTGGTCTGGGTCGACTGGGGCAAGGGCATGCAGCGCATCACCTACCTCGACGACATGGTCATCGAGCACCTACACCCGGCCGCAGGCAAGGCGGACATTGACGCCGGCTACGAAGAGGCCAACAGCTCCGAGCGAGCCAGCGAGGACGCCGCCGCCTACTACGACTACCGCGACAACGGCGGCCTCGACGCCGACCTGGCCAAGCTGCGAAAGCTCATCGAGGAGGCAGCGTGACCGCCGAAGCCGTCATCCAGGCCTGGGACCACTCCGACCCCACCGCGATCCACCCCACCCGGGCCATCGACGAGGACGCCTACTGGAACTCCGGTAGCAACCAGGCCGCCCTCCTCGGCACCGCCCTCCCCGACGGCGCCAAAGTCATGGACTTCGGCTGCGGCGACGGCCGCGTCGCCATCCCCCTGGCCGAACTCGGCTACGACGTCACCGCCGTCGACTCCTCCCAGCGCATGCTCGACCGCCTGACCGAACGCGCATCCGGCATCACCACCGTGCACGCGACAGCCGACGGAATCGCCGCGCACCTCGGACGGCGCAGGATGGACGCCATCTACTGCCTTGCCGTCCTCATCCACCACAGCTGGGCCGACTGCCTCGGCATCATCGGCAAGCTGCGGGCGGCGACCAAGCTCGGCGGCATCCTCATCCTCGACTGGCCTCTCGCCGACCAGCCGGCCGAAGCCGACAGCTGGATCGGCGTCACCACCTGGTCTGCCGAGCAGCAAGACGAAGCGTGCCAGCAGCTGGGCATGGAACCCATCGACAGTGGGCTGCCGTGGGCCACCTACCGGGCCGTGAAGGCAGGCAGTTGATGCGCGTCCTCCTCACCGGCCACAAGGGCTTCGTCGGCCGGCACCTACATGCTGCCCTCGAAGCCCGCGGCGACTACGTCGTCGGTGTCGATCTCGCCACCGAACATGACGCCCTTGACTACTTCCGCACCGCCGACGCCCGCTACGACCTTGCAATCCACTGCGCGGCGATCGTTGGCGGACGCGCCTCCATCGACGGCAGCCCCCTTGGCGTCGGCACCAACCTCGCGCTCGACGCCTGGTACATGCGCTGGCTCGTCCGCACCGGCACCCCCAGAGCCGTCTACTTCAGCTCCTCCGCCGCCTACCCGGTCGCCCTCCAGCAGCCCGGTGAAGTGCGCCGCCTCTACGAAGAGGACATCAACCTCTCGTACATGGAGGAGCCCGACGCCACCTACGGCTGGGCGAAGTTGACGGGAGAGAAGCTCGCCACCTACGCCGAAGCCGAGGGCTGCAAGATCCTCATCCCACGGCCTTTCTCCGGCTACGGCGATGATCAGCAGCCCTGCTACCCGTTCCCCGCGTTCATCGCCCGGGCGAAGCGGCGCGACGACCCCTTCGAGATCTGGGGGAGCGGCGACTCCACCCGCGACTGGATCCACATCGACGACCTGGTCGGTGCCACCCTCGCGTTGCTCGACGCTGAGGTCACCGGACCCGTCAACCTCGGCTGGGGACGCGCCACCAGCTTCAACGAACTCGCCCGCATCGTCACCACGGCCGCCGGCTACCAGCCGCAGTACAAGCACCGCATGGACGCCCCCCAAGGCGTCCACCACCGCGTCTGTGACCCCACCCGCATGCTCAACCACTACGTGCCCACCGTCACCCTCGAAGAAGGCGTGCGGCGATCCCTCCTAGCCTGAGAGGAACGCCATGGCCGCCCGGATGACCCGCCGCGGACCCGGCTACTGGATCGGTTACGCGATCCACGAGCCTCGCGACTTCGCCTACTGCGCTTCCCGACGAATCGCTTGCCGCCTCCTGGGCCAGCACAACGCTACATGCCGAGGCCGCCGCGACCATCCCCGCAACTATCAAGAGGGCGGCTGGCTAAAGAGCCCGGCTGGACCACCGCCCACAACACCAGCCAGCAATCCGAACGCGTCACCCGACCAAGCCGTTGAACCCACGGAAGGCCCGCGCCCATGGCTTCCCTCCTACCCGCTGTCC
>Ga0081455_10000817_pt1 | contig 40079 bp, 37 predicted proteins | sample TabmetS3T2R1_FD_70207 | JGI IMG/M metagenome (GOLD analysis project Ga0081455, IMG submission 70207) | Tabebuia heterophylla rhizosphere microbial communities from the University of Puerto Rico - S3T2R1 | ecosystem: Host-associated > Plants > Roots > Rhizosphere ... | reverse complement strand
CTCACTCCTCGGCCGGCCGTCATTCCAGGTCCAGGCCTATCCGTTCCGCTTGACGCCGGCGAATCTGGCGCGGCATCGAACTCATCCGCAGTTGGCCTTCTGGAAGATGCTCAAGATCGGCAACGATCACTTCGAGGCGACGCATCTCGAACCCAAGGTGGATGTGTGTAATCGCCGCTATGTATTCGATGCGCAACCTCTCCCGAATTCGCCGTATCCTCTTGTGTTCGATCCCACCGGCAAATGCCCCGCCTTTGTCGTCAACCCGAAAATCGCGCGGCGGGCGCTGGAGAAACAGCGCACCGACGAGCTCGAATACGCGCAATTGCTTAAAGAGGACGTACCAGCCGCCCCAATCTACAGCGGACTGGACGGCGGAATGAATGAGGTTTTCGTCGCACGGTTTCCAGGCAGAGTGACGCTTGCGAAAGTGCTGCCCTACGCATCCCGCCTGCCGCACCTTCCGCCGATCGCCTGGATCGACGACGATGGTTCGTTGACGAGCAAATTCTTCGGCGCCTCGTTCTGATCGACACCGGCGCTGCGGTACGTACGGGCGCGCCCCGAACGGCTGCTACCGTTCTGCCACGGTCACGTCGGTTTTGACCGAGTTGGCAATGAAACAATTCTCGTGGGCAGCGTGGTGCATTTTATCGAGTTCTTCCGCACTGGGTCTTCGGTTCCCGCTCCACGTGATCTTGGGGCGCAGCTCTACCCGTGTGATCGCCAATTTACCCTCGGCGTTTTTCTCCATATGGCCAACCGCTTCGTCCTCGTATGCATCGAGCACGAACTTTTGCTTACAGGCAATGGCTAGAAACGTAAGCATGTGGCAGCTCGCGAGCGCAGCGACGAAAGCCTCCTCGGGATCGACATTCGCCGGATTGCCGAGATAGGCAGGGGCCGCCGTCGCGGTCATCGTATGGCCGCCATCGAAGCTCCAAGTATGGTCGCGCGGATATTTCTGATACGAAAACTCAACGCCGCCGCGCTCCCACTTCAAACCGACTTTGTGTTCGGACATGGCTTGTATATGGAGTGCGAGCAAGCGCTCGGCAACCGTGCGGCGCTGCCGGATCTCGATCCAGCCTATGTCCGGTATGGCTCATGCGACGGCTTCGGGTATAGGCGCTGGCTATTCCACCAAGTTGTGATGCCGATCACAGATTTACGCCCCTATGAGCTGTAGAAGCCCTCCTCCACGATTTGGCTCCGGAGGGGAAGCCATGGCACTCAAACCAGGCAAGCTCGCATTCATCTTCGCAACGGTTCTTGTTGTGGCGGCAGTCATATCGATCAACACATGGACGGCTGTGGCGAATCATGAGAACGGTTGGAAGGCGCTCTCAACGTCCAGGACGATTTACAGATCTGGTCTATTGAACGTGTACTAAAGCGGGCAGCGGCTTCGCGCACTGCACGCTGCCGGATGCTCAGTTTGGTTGTGCGCCACAGTTCGTTGCTTGCGCGCGAAAAATCACGATCCGCGCGCGCATCCCAAGAGCTGAGGAAAAGGTCGCCATGTACTGGGCAACTTCGCTCATTCTAAAAAGCGCGGCGCTGGTCTGGTTCATCGCAGCCCCGTCAATCGGCGATGCGGGCGCGCAAGAAAGACAACGCATATTTTTCCATGCTTCTGGAGAAAATTCCAAATACACGAAGCAATACGCGATTGATGTGCCGGACATGCCCGGACACCAAGTGCGTATTTATGAAATCCGCCGCGTATTTCCGACTAATCCGCCCATAGTGAATGGATTGGCGATCAAGGAGGTATGGACGCGGGGCATGGCCGATTACACCGAGGACAATGGTCACGGCAGTCTCTACAGCGAGTACGTGATGGAAAATGGCGACAGGTTCTTTTCCTTCGCGTCTGTCAACGCGCAAAAGATCGGATTTGACGACTACCTTTCCAACACGGTTGGATACATTACCGGTGGAACAGGGCAGTTGGAGGGAATTGAAGGGGTCCTGCGGACAACGGCGAGAACTCACCCCAAAGCGGGCACCCTCGAGGTGGACACGGAAATCCAGTACAGCATGCGGGGCGTCGCGCTTCCCAAGTAGGCGACTGCCGCGCGTCCTATGGCACGATCGGCGATAGGCCGCGGTCGAAGCGTCGACCCGCGGGCCGGCGCGTCGGCGCATGCCCTCATTCCCGCAGGGAATAATTGATAATCCGGTGCAAGCGCTACTCGCTGCACGGCGAAGTCTGACGACTCCCGGCAGTTGGCCGACGGAGCCCGCTCGCGCGGCAGGTGCTGCCCGCCAGGTTTAGAGCAATCTTCGACCCACCAGCGCAAGATTGCAAAAGCGCAAGCCGATGAGTTCTGCAATGAAGGCAATAAGCAGCCAGCACCACAGAACCGGGAAGTATGCCATGCGTCCAACGCCAGTGCAGTTGGCCATTGTCGCGGCAGTCCTCACGTGGCACGTGGCCGTGGCGCAGGATCGTCCCAATCAGCCTTCGCTTGGCGCCGGCGGCGGCGCGCAATCGCTCGGCCAAGAAGACACCAGCTCGGGAAGGGCAATCCCGCAGGCGCCGGTTGGTCATCGCCAACCGCGAGCGAAAGACGTGCCTTCGGAGGACAACTTGGGAAGACGCTCCCCCGAGGACGAGGCAATCGACGGGAAATTGCGCATTTGCCGCGACTGCTAAACACTCCTCCTTCCGGTGCTCATGCCTCGGAAGGAGGAGACGAATCCGTCGCCACCACCAAGGAAGGCCCACGCCATGCCTCAGCCGGAAGGATTTGAAGTCCTGATCCTCGGCAGCGGAGAAAGCGGTAAGCTGCTCGCTTGGCACCTCGCCCAACAGGGGCGGCGGACCGGGGTCGTCGAGCGCCGCTGGATCGGCGGCTCCTGCCCCAACATCGCCTGCCTGCCCTCGAAGAACGAGATTTGGAGCGCGCGGGTCGCGCATCTCACGCGTCAGGGCGCACACTTCGGCGTTCTCACCGGGCAGGTCACCCCCGATATGCCCACCGTTCGGCAGCGCAAACGCGACATGGTCAAACGCGAAATCGACTTTCACTTGCAGAAATATAAAGCCACCGGCACCGAGTTGATCATGGGAAGCGGGCGCTTCGTGGCGCCGAAAACGCTGGAGGTGCGTCTCAATGACGGCGGAACACGCATTCTCTGCGGCGACCGGGTTTTCCTCAACGTTGGAACGCGTGCGGCAATTCCCGATAGTCCCGGTCTCGTATCTGCCCGGCCGCTCACTCACATCGAGGCGCTCGAACTCGATTACGTGCCAGCTCATCTGATCGTGCTCGGGGGTGGCTATGTCGGCCTCGAGCTGGCGCAGGCTTACCGCCGCTTCGGCAGCCGCGTGACGGTCGTCGAGACCGGGCCGCAGGTGATGGCGCGGGAGGACCCTGACGTGACAGATGAGATGCAGCGGATCCTCAGCGAGGAAGGAATAGAGTTTCTGCTAGCGGCCAAGGTCGTTGACGTTTACGGCCGCTCCGGCGAGGAGGTCTGGGTTACCGTGCACACGCCGTCCGGCGAGCAAGAGATCAAGGGAAGCGACATCCTGGTCGCCGCGGGGCGCATCCCGAACACGGAGGGCATCGGGCTCGAGGCCGCCGGCGTCGCGTTGGACACACGCGGATATATTCGCGTCAACGAGCGGCTGGAGACGACGGCGGCCGATGTCTGGGCGATGGGCGACTGCGCCGGCAGCCCGCAGTTCACGCATGTCGCCGCCGATGACTTTCGCATCATCAGGGACAACCTCGACGGAGCAAAGCGCAGCACCCGCGATCGGCTCGTGCCCTACTGCATGTTCACCGACCCGCCACTTGCGCATGTGGGACTGAGCGAACGGGACGCGCAGCGCAACGGCGTCGCGGTGCGCGTCGCGAAGCTGCCGATGAGCGCAGTACTGCGAACGGAAGCGACCGACGAAACGCAAGGCTTCATGAAGGCTCTTGTCGGTCGAGATGATGACCTCATTGTCGGCTTCACGATGATCGGCGCCGAGGCGGGAGAGGTCGTGACCGCCGTGCAAACCACGATGCTGGCAAAGCTGCCGTATCAGAAGTTGCGCGACGCCATTCTCACACATCCGACAATGGCGGAGGGGCTCGGCCCGCTACTTCAAAACGTTCCACCCCGATCTGCTCCAGGCACGCGACTCCCAGAGCTCGCGGCAACTGCGTAGCCCGGTGTCAAAGCAAGGCGTGAGACGGGCGGCACCCTCCGCGGGCCAGGGAGGTAGACAGCATCTGCGGCGGCTGCGGCTCGGCCCCTGCCGCAAATGGGTAGCAGTCCTGGCGTTCCCGCGACTTTTGCCGGTGGTTGACCCACCGTTTGCCGGCGCGTGATTGGCTTGCGAGGGCTGCATCGCTCTCGACGGTTATGTTCGGCACGCGCGCATAGCGCAATCGACTAGGCGAGCTTTCGTATCCCGGCACTGCCCGCCTGCGCGCGCCGGTTCATTTCTTGGGCCGCCGCCATTGTTGCAAACGCTCCGCCGTGACGTAGAGCAGCGGAATGACGAAAATGCCGAACAGCGACGCCGCGAGCATGCCGCCAAATACAGGCGTGCCCACCGCTTGGCGGGTGATCGCGCCGGCCCCGCTGGCGACAACCAGCGGCACCAAACCGAGAATGAACGCGAAACTCGTCATCATCACCGGACGAAATCGCAACGCCGCCGCTTCGATGGCGGCTGCCTGGATCTCCTTACCGGTATCGCGCTGCTCCACCGCGAACGCGACGATCAGGATCCCGTTCTTCGCGGCAAGCGCGATCAGAACGACGAGCCCGATCTGCGCGTAGACGTCGAAGCTCAGCCGCGCCAACATGATCGCGACGATCGCGCCGAGGATTGCGACGCTGACCGACAACAGCGCCGGCACTGGAATATTCCAGCTTTCATAGAGCGCGACGAGAAACAGATACGCGAACAAGAAGGCGAGCCCCAGCACGATTCCGGTGCGCCCGCCTGCCGCCTTCTCCTGCAGCGCAGTCCCCGTCCATTCGAAACTGTAGCCCGCCGGCAGTGTGGCGGCGGAGACGCGCTCCATCGCGGCGAGCGCCTGGCCGGAGCTGTAGCCGGGTTTTGCCGCGCCGTTGACAACGGCGGCGCGAAATCCGTTGTAGCGCACGACGGTCTGCGGTCCTTGCACGAGCTTCGCGTCGGCCAGCGCCCGGATTGGGACCATTCCTCCTTGCGCGTTGCGCACGTAGATCTCGTAGATATCGTCGATATTGTCGCGAAACGGCGTCTCGGCCTGCACGTTGACCTGCCACGTGCGGCCAAACACGTTGAAGTCGTTGACGTAGAAGCTGCCGAGCGTCGACTGCAACGCGTTGAAGATCTCGGTGATCTTGACACCGAGAACCTGTGCCTTGTCGCGGTCGATATCGAGGTAGATCTGCGGCGTGTCCGCGGCATAGGTGCTGTAGACCCCGGCGAGCTCGGGCTCCGCGTTCGCCGCAACGACCAGGCCACGCAGCGCAGCCGCGATGTCGGATGCCGATTGGCCCTGCAGCGCCTCCAGCGCGTATTGGAACCCGCCGGTATTGCCGAGACCGAGAATGGGAGGCAGGTTGAACGGGAACGCGACGGCGCCCTGGATGGCTGCCATCTCCGGACGCAGCCGAGCAATGATCGCGCCCACGCTTTGCGCCGGATCGGTGCGATCTTCGTAAGGCTTGAGCCGAATGACGAAGAAAGCCTGGTTCGCAGCCGGGACGTAGTCGATGAAATTGAGCCCGACCACCGACAATACGCCCTGCACGCCCGGAATCGGTCTGGCGAGGTCTTCGACCTGCCTGACCACCGCCTCGGTGCGGTTGAGCGAGACGCCTTCGGGGAGACGCAGCGTCGCGAAAATTGCGCCCTGGTCCTCGTCCGGCAGGAAGCTCTGCGGCGTCTTGCTGAACAGCCATGCCGTGGCCGCCACTGTCCCGGCGACGGCCACCACCCCGAAGATGGCCACGCGCATCAAGCGGCGTACCACCCAGACGTAGCCGTCGCGCGTGCGGTCGATTGCGCCCAGCACGTAGCGCATGGGACCGCTGATCTTTTGGCCGTGCTTGAGCAGCACTCCGCAAAGCGCGGGGCTCAGTGTCAGCGCGTTGACGGCCGAGATCAGCATGGCGACCGAGACCGCCACCGCGAACTGGCGGAAAAGCTGCCCGCTGATGCCGGGAATGAAGGCCACGGGCACGAACACCGAGAGCAAGACGAGCGTGATGGCGATGATCGGGCCGGTGATTTCCGCCATCGCTTTTTTGCAGGCCTCCCGCACCGGAAGCTGAGGGTTCTCCTCTATCACGCGCTCGACGTTCTCGACCACGACGATGGCATCGTCGACCACGATGCCGATGGCGAGCACGAGGGCGAGCAGCGAGATAGTGTTGGCGGAGTAGCCGATCATCAGCAGCACCGCGAAGGTGCCGACGATCGACACCGGCACGGCCACAAGCGGGATCAAGGTTGTTCGCCATCTGCCCAGGAACAGGAACACCACAACAGCCACAAGGATGATCGCTTCGACGAGCGTGCGAATGACTTCGTTGATTGTCTCCGTGACGAAGACGGTCGAATCCCAGAATACGGTGTAAGCCAGATCGTCGGGGAAGCGCTTCTCCAAGGTACTCAACGTCTCGCGCACCTGACGCGCCACCTGGACGGCATTGGATCCCGGCAGCTGGTAGATGCCGATCGCGGCCGCCGGTGCACCATTGAAGCGGCTATAGCGGTCCTGCGATCTTGCGCTCATTTCCACGCGCGCAACATCCTTGATGCGGATGACCGAGCCATCGGGATTGGCGCGCAGCACGATGGCGGCGAATTCCTCCGGTTGGGTGAGCCGCCCCTTGGTTTTGATGTTGATCTGGACCTGCTGCTCGCGCGTGATCGGCGCCGCACCCACCCGGCCCAGCGCTGCCTGAATATTTTGACTCTGAACCGCGGCGATGACGTCGTTTGGCGTGAGATTGAGTTCGGTCAACCGATCGGGGTCGAGCCAGATGCGCAACGAATAGTCGAGCGGTCCGAACAGCGTTGCCTGCCCCACGCCTCTGATCCGCGCCACCGGATCGATGAGGTTGATCGTTGCATAGTTGCTGAGATAAACGGCATCGTAAGTTTTGTTCGGGGAATAGACGCTTATCACCTGCAGGAGCGCGGCGGATTTCTTGCGGATGCTAAGCCCGGAGCGCGAGACTTCCTGGGGCAGTAGCGGGATGGCGAGGCTGGCACTGTTCTGCACGTTGACGGTGTTGATGTCCGGTTCGGTGCCCAGCGCGAAGGTCACCGTGAGGATATAGCTGCCGTCGGAGCCGCTGGCGGACTGATAATAGAGCGCATTGTCGACGCCGTTGACTTGCTGCTCGATCGGTTGTGCCACCGTGGTCTCGACCACTTCGGCATCGGCGCCCGGATAATTCGCGGTGAGCGTGACCTGCGGCGGCACGATCTCTGGGAATTGCGCGATCGGAATCGCGGTGATGGCGATGGTGCCGGCAAGGCTGATAACGATGGCGATGACGATCGCGAGCCGCGGCCGATCGATGAAGATGCCTGAAAACATTCAGGTGCCCGGCACGACGGTTGCCGTCACAACTTGGCCGGGGCGCACCTTCTGAATTCCCTCGACGATGACCTGCTCCCCCTCCTTGAGGCCTTCGGTCACCACGAGATTGCGGCCTTGCTCGGCACCGGTCGTGATGCGGCGCTGTTCGACCTTCTTGTCGGCATCGACCACGAGCACATAGCGCCCGCTTTGATCGAGCAGGACGGCGGATTGCGGGACGGTCAGCGCAGTCTTCGGCGCGCCCCGTTCCACGCTGACGCTGACCACCCCGCCGGGGATGAGCAGATGCTCCGGATTCGGCACTGTCGCCCGAACCGCCACGGTGTCGGTCGTGGGGTCGACCTGGACGTCGAGGAAGTTGGCGACGCCGGGATGCTGATAGACGGTGCCATTGGGCAGCTTGATGCGGACGGTCACTGCCGCGCTCTTGTCCGCGTCGTCGGGGCGGCGCCGATAGTAGTCTAAAAGGTTGCGCTGGCTGACCGGGAAGAGGACATAGACGGGATCCTGGCTGACGATCGTTGCAAGCCTTCCGGACGAGGGCTGGACCAGATTGCCCTTGGTGAAAATGGCGAGCCCGATGCGGCCGTCGATGGGCGAGCGGATCTCGGTATAGCCGAGATTGATTTCCGCCTGCTCGAGCGCCGCCTGCGCCTCCATCACGCCCGCCTGCGCCGCGGCCTCGTCGGCGGCGCGCTGGTCGACGGTGGCTTGCGGAATGTTCTGATTGCGCACCAGCTCCTTGCCGCGTTCGAGCTGCAGCTTGGCGTTGACCTCCGTGGCTTTTGCCTTGGCGAGGGTGGCGCGCGCCTGGTCGACAGCGGCCTTATAGATGTCCTGCTCGATGCGGAACAACAGGTCGCCCGTCTTGACCCCCTGCCCTTCGGTGAAATTGCGCTCCTCGATGAAGCCCGGCACCCGCGCAACGATGTCGACTTTCTCGATCGCGGTAATGCGTCCGATGTAGTCGACGGTCTCGGTTACCTGGCGGCTCACCACCGGAGTGACCGAAACCGCCGGCGGTGGCGGCGCGCCTTGCGCGGCCGCGATGCCGTAGGAGGCAACGACCCCCAGCGCGGAAAAAAAAGATCTGCGAGCGACCATGCGACCGGACATCGCCGTTCTCCATGTCAGATCGAAGCCGCAGCGGTCGCGCGTCGCGGCACGACGAGCTTCGCTATGAGAACTTGCACGATCTCGCCGTGCTGATTTCGCGTCTCGCTGCGCACGCGGATCATTCCACGATCGGGCCTGGAGCGCGAGGGAGTTATCTCCTCGATTTCGCTCACTACGGTCAGCGTATCCCCGGGCCGCGTCGGCCTGGGCCAGCTGACCTCGCCGCCGCTGCCGATGATGCCGCCCACCAGCGGCAAGCCGGAGGCGACGAGTAACTTCATCGTGATCGCGGCGGTGTGCCAGCCGCTCGCGGCCAGTCCGCCGAACAGCGTGGCCTTCGCGGCTGCATCGTCAAGATGAAACGGCTGCGGATCGAATTGCGCCGCAAACGCCTTGATCTGCGCCTCGTCGATCGTGTGGGAGGCGCTCGAGAAGCGCTGCCCCACGCTGAGATCGTCCAGGAAAAAGCTTGTCGGAGCCGGTTTGCTGCGCTCGTCCATTCGCTGCCTCATAGTTACTTGCATGATGATAGTTACTGGCCTATATTGTGTCAATGCAGCGCAAGAGCTTCGCCCGAATGGCTTGTCCGATCGCCCGCAGTCTCGAGCGCGTGGGCGAATGGTGGAGCATTCTCGTTCTGCGTGATGCCCTGCATGGGCTCACGCGCTTCGATCAATTCCAAAAGAGCCTCGGGATTGCACCGAATATCCTGGCGCGCCGGCTCGACGCGCTGGTCGATGCAGGGCTGCTGCAGCGCCGGCAGTACAGCGAACGGCCGCCGCGATACGAATATGTGCTGACCGCGCGCGGGCGCGATTTTCGTCCGGTCCTTGTCGCGTTGCTGGCCTGGGGAAACAAGCACTTTGCCCCGGAAGGCCCAAGCGTACAACTCGTCAACGCCAAGACCGGCGCGTCGGTCGATCCTGTCCTCGCCGATCCCGCCACCGGGCGGCCGATCCAGGAGCCGGACTACGCATTGGTCCCGGGTCCCGCCGCCAACGAGCGCGTCCGCCGCAAGTACGCATCGAGCAACGACTCCGCGGCACCGGCCCCCGCGCGTTCAACCGCAGGACGGGGCCGTCCGCGAAACAAGAGCGCGCGATGAGCGTCGCGGCAATCGAGCCGACGGTTGGTCTTCCGCTCGGCGAGGCGGACGTTGCGAAAGTGCGCGAGCTCAGCCCGCGCACGCGCGTGCTGCTGCAAGGGCCGATCGTGTCCACCTTGTTGCGGATGGCGTGGCCGAATGTGCTGGTGATGTTCGCGCAAGCCGCAAGCGGGCTCATCGAGACCTGGTTTGTCGCAAAGCTCGGCACCGACGCTTTGGCCGGCATGGCGCTGGTGTTCCCCGGCGTGATGCTGATGCAGATGATCTCCGCCGGCGCGATGGGCGGCGGCATCTCGTCTGCGGTCGCGCGAGCGCTTGGTGGCGGCCGGCGCGAGGAAGCCGATGTGCTGGTGCTGCATGCGCTCGTCATCATGGTCGCGCTGGGCGCCTTCTTCTCCGCGATCATGCTCGCATTCGGGCGACCGATCTATCGCGCGCTCGGCGGCGAAGGCGGCGAGCTCGAGGCGGCGCTCGTCTATTCCAACGTGGTTTTCGCAGGCAATGTGTTGGTTTGGGTGATGAATGGCTTGGCCAATGTCATCCGCGGCACAGGCAACATGGTGGTGCCGGCTTTGGTGATCTGCGCCGGCGTGGTCGTGCTCGTGCCGTTGTCGCCTTTGCTGATCTTCGGCATCGGGCCATTTCCGGCGCTCGGCATCGCCGGCGGCGGCGCGGCGCTGGTCTTGTTCTATGCGACCGGAACTGCCGTGCTCGGCTGGTACGTGCTCTCGGGACGCAATCTTGCCCGGTTGCGGATGGCGCGGCTGCGCTGGCCGTTGTTTCGGACCATCCTCGGAGTGGGCGCGGTCGCTTCGGTCACATCGCTGCAGACGAATGTGATCATCGCGCTCGCCACCGCCTTGGTCGCCACCGCTGCCGGAGCTCCCGCCGCGGCCGGATACGGCACCGGCGCACGGCTGGAATACTTTTTAATCCCGATCAGCTTCGGACTGGGGGCACCGCTCGTCGCAATGGTGGGCACGAATATCGGCGCCGGACAGCGCGAGCGGGCGCTGCGCATTGCTTTCATCGGCGGGGCCATGGCTTTCGTGATCACCGAAGCGATCGGCATTGCCGCAGCCCTCTGGCCACAGCTCTGGATCACCGCGTTCAGCGTCGATCCGCATGTGATTGAGACCGCAACAAGCTACCTGCGCGTCGTCGGACCAACCTATGGCTTCTTTGGCTTGGGTCTCGCGCTTTATTTCGCATCGCAGGGCGCGGGGCGACTGTTTTGGCCGTTGACGGCCGGCTTCCTGCGCATGCTGGTGGCGATCGCCGGCGGCTGGATTGCGCTGCGCCTCACCGCCTCGCTGCACTGGTTGTTCGCCGCGCTCGCCTTGGGCCTTTTTCTACATGGAACCGTATTGCTTGCGGCCATCGCCTCCGGCGTATGGTTCCGTCATCATCGTGCCGGCCCAGGGGATCTGAGCAGCCGCGCCAGGAGTCGGAATGGCGGTATGAGGACTGTTGTCGCGAGCACGTCATCTGGAGGTAAACGTGAGTGAGCCCGCGGCGAGACAGATCGTTCTCGCGTCTCGGCCCAAGGGACCGCCGACACCGGAGAACTTCCGTCTGGAGGAAGGATCGATTCCGGTGAGGCCGCCCGGCGGTCTCCTGCTGCGGGTGCTCTATCTGTCACTTGACCCCTATATGCGCGGCCGCATGGACGATCGGAAATCCTATGCGAAGCCTGTCGGCATCGGCGAGGTGATGTCGGGCGAGAGCGTCTGCGAGGTGATCAAGTCCGATCGTTCGGGCTACGCTGCCGGCGATATTGTGCTAGCGCCGACAGGTTGGCGCACCCATGCGGCATGGGATGGGGGGGCGTTGCGCAAGCTCGACCCGGCATTGGCGCCGATCAGCACGGGACTGGGGGTGCTCGGCATGCCCGGATTCACCGCTTATGCCGGGCTCAATCTCATCGGCAAGCCGCAGCGCGGTGAGACGGTTGTCGTCGCCGCTGCAAGCGGCCCTGTCGGCTCGCTTGTCGGGCAGCTCGCCAAGATGGCCGGCGCCACGGCCGTCGGCATCGCTGGCGGCGCGGAAAAATGCCGCTACGTCGCGGAGGACTTGCGCTTCGACGCCGCCGTCGACCATCGCGCGCGTGACTTTACCGAACAGCTTGTCGCGGCCTGCCCAAAAGGCATCGACGTGTATTTCGAAAATGTCGGCGGGGCCGTTTGGCAAGCCGTGCTACCCTTGCTCAATACCTTCGCCCGCGTGCCCGTCTGCGGGCTGATCGCGCAATATAACGCAGCCGGCCAGGCTGCGGGACCGAACCTCCTTCCCGCGACGATGCGCGAGGTCTTGACCAAGAGCCTCACTTTGCGCGGTTTCATCAATTACGAATTCGCCGCGGAGCATTATCCCGATTTCCTACGCACCGTGTCGGCCGCAATCGCCGACGGCCGCGTCCGCTATCGCGAGGACATCACTGACGGATTTGAGCACGCGCCGGTGGCCTTCATCGGGATGCTCGAAGGCCGCAATTTCGGGAAAACACTCGTGCGCGTCGCACGCTCCAACTCAAACGCGTCGATGTAGACACAGGAGAGTCCCATGATCCGCAAAGCCAAAGCAGTTTGGCGCGGGACCGGTCGCGCCGGAAACGGCCATCTCTCGACCGACTCCGGTGTGCTGGACCAGACTTCCTATTCCTTCAAGACGCGTTTCGAGAACGAGAAGGGCACCAACCCCGAGGAACTCATTGCCGCCGCACACGCCGGCTGTTTCACCATGGCACTTGCCTTTCAGCTCCAAGGCGGCGGCTACACTCCCACGGAGCTTGCCACCGAGGCGGCGGTCACGCTTGAGCCCGAAGGTCAAGGCTTTCGCATCACCCGCTCGGCTCTGACGCTGCGCGCGAACGTGCCGAACGTGGATGAAGCCACGGTCGCCCGCATGGCCGGGGAAGCCGAGAAGAACTGTCCCGTCTCCACGGTCCTCAACGCCCAAATAACCCTCGACGCGAAACTGACGTGAGTACGACCCTCGTAACGGGACTTGGTCCGTTGAACGTGAGATAACCGGCGCATCGGCCGCCCCGGCCCATTTAGGAGCCAGTCCATGGCCCGTCCGCCACTGCCTCCGTTCACAGCCGAGACCGCCGCGCAGAAGGCGCGCCTCGCCGAAGATGCCTGGAACACTCGCGATCCCGGGCGCGTCGCCCTCGCCTATACCCTCGACAGCATCTGGCGCAACCGCGCCGAGTTCATTCACGGCCGCCAAGAGATCGAGGCCTTTCTCACGCGCAAATGGCATCGCGAGCTCGATTATCGGCTGATCAAGGAAGTGTGGACATTCCGCGACAACCGGATCGCCGTGCGCTTTGCATATGAATGGCACGACGATTCCGGCAACTGGTTTCGCAGCTACGGCAACGAGAACTGGGAGTTCGATGCGGACGGGCTGATGCGGCGGCGCATCGCCAGCATCAACGACCTGCCGATCAGGGATGGCGAGCGCAAATATCACTGGCCGCTCGGCCGGCGTCCCGACGATCACCCATCACTTAGCGATCTAGGCCTCTAACGGGAAGGCTACACGGTTCGATCGACAGCCCGGGCCTGTTGATGCGATTGTTTCGATAGGATCGCGCAAAGCCAGCTGCCTTTGCGTGACGAGGCGCTCGGGTGCGATAGATGGTCCCGCAAAGCGGAGTGGGTAAGCGCCACCCCCGCGGACAAACGGGCTTGACAAAATGGTAAGCCATGGCTTACGGTAAGCTATGGCTTACGGAGATGCGCTCTCGGCCTTGGCTGACCCCACACGCCGACGCGTGTTCGAGCGGTTAAGACAAGGACCGCGACCGGTCGGCGTCATCGCGCGCGGCATGCCGGTCAGCCGTCCGGCCGTGTCGCAGCATCTCAAGGCGCTCAAGGACGCGGGCCTTGTGGCTGACCGACAAGAAGGCACACGCCGGGTCTACTTCATCGACCCGCACGGGCTCGGCGCGCTGCGCCGCTGGCTCGATCAATTCTGGGATGAGGCACTCGCCGCGTTCCAAGCGGAAGTCGAACGTGGCAAGAGCGAGCAGAAGGACAAGGACAGATGACAGCGACAGTCACCATCGCGCCGGTGCGCAAGAGCATCCGCGTCAGCGCGAGCCAGGCGCATGCATTTGACGTCTTCACCGCGGGTCTCGGGCGCTGGTGGCCGCTCGACCACGGCATCGGCAAGGCCCCGCGAAAAGGGGTGGTCATGGAAACCCGACTGGGCGGCCACTGGTACGAGTTGGCGGAAGACGGCTCGCGCACGAATGTGGGAAAAATCATCGTTTGGGAGCCGCCCCAACGCTTCGTGATGACCTGGGACATCAACAGCCGGTGGAAGCCTGACACGACGGTCGGCTCCGAGGTGGAGGTGAAATTCATCCCCGACGGGGCGAACGCGACGCGCGTCGAACTCGAGCACCGCAAGTTCGAGCAGATGGGCGCCGAAGCAGGCGAGTCGATGCGCAAGGACGTCGACGGCGGCTGGCCCGGACTGCTGGAAATGTTCAAGCGACGTGCCGAAACCGCATGATCTCCATCTTCACGCCGCCAAATCTCGATCGCACAACAGAGGAGTGGTCCATGACCGAGCTTTACGTTTTTCCGCCCAGCCCGCGCGCTTTCAAAGTGATGGCAATCGCCAACCATCTTGGTATCGAGCCCAGCCTGCACGTGGTCGATCTGCTCAAAGGCGAGCAGAAATCGCCGCAGTACGCGGCGCTCAATCCCAACATGCGCATGCCCACGCTGCGCGATGGAAATTATGTGCTGTGGGAGTCGAACGCGATTCTGCAATATCTCGCGGCCAAGCGGCCCGAGAGCGGCCTGCTCCCGGCCGACGAAAAAGGGCGGCTCGACGTGACGCGCTGGCAGTTCTGGGACCTCGCGCATTGGGATCCCGCTTGCACGGTGTTCATTTTCGAACATGTCGTCAAACCCATCGTGCTCAAGAGCGGCGAGCCGGATGCCGCGGCACTTGCCAAGGGTACGGAGTCATTCCATCGCGTTGCGCAGGTCCTCGACGGACAGCTCAAAGGAAAGAAATTCGTGACCGGCGACACACTCACCGTTGCCGACTTCTCGCTCGGTGCGCCGATGAACTATGCCGAGATGGCCCGTTTCCCGATCGAGCCGTACAGCGAAATCAAGCGCTGGTATGGAAGCCTGCGAGCACTGCCGGCATGGCAAACGACGCTTGCGCAATGCTCCGCGCCGGCGGCGGCCGCAGCGTGACACCAAAAGCGCGGCGTGGCGCAGTACTCCGCTGACTGCATCGCTGGCGGTCGCATCCCTTCACCCCCGACACGATCGCCGACGCAGCCGCCGGGTCCCCAACCCGGCGGCTCTTCATTTTTTGCATTCGTCGCGGTCGACAGCCGCGAAGTCGCACCCGCCTTGACCGTCTGGATGTTGCGGTGGCCTATGCGAGACACGCGCGGCTGCAATCCTTTTCTGTGCAGCTTGCATGGGCGTGTCGAAATAGCGCCTATACTTCAGGCGCCAGGTCGAGCTTATCTCGAGTTCCTTCGGCGATGTCAGTGCGGTTCCCGCAACTGCGGGAATGTCGGCAAGCAGACATGAACGGGCTTTTTGGTTGCGAAAAGTCCAAAACCAGGCTGCTCGACTTAGGAAATTTAACCAGGGCACCCCGCGTCAATCCGGCCTCAGGTGGTATTGAATTGCTCAAACCCATGACCGACGAGATCAGCCCGATCGTAATGCGCCGCAAGGCGCGAGCGATTCTGCTCGGGGATCGCATCGATACATCCGGGCTGGAGCAGACCGATGTCTTGTCGACGGCGCCGCTCGCGTTCCGCGCGGGCAAAGACGGTGTCGTCACCCTCTTTCGCTACGGCGTCGCGGTGCTGTTCGATCTCTCAGTGCTGGAGGAGGACGAGGTCATCCGCGGGTTGCAACCGCGCATTATCCGCCCCATCGAACCGCGTGAGGACGAGACCGCGATCATCCAGATCGTGCCCGATAAAGACGAGCAGATCTTGCCCGGCGGTCCAATTCAGCTGCGCGCGCTCACGCCGGAACACATGATCGTCATCGCGGATGCGCTCGCCAAAAGCGTCGTTCTCGCGCGCGACGAGCGCGAGGTATCCTCGGTCATCGAGGTGATCGAGCCGTTCGCCCGCCGGCTGGCGGAGAAAGGACGCACGCCCGGCGGACGGGGCGCCATCCTCAAATACATCGGCAACGCCATGCTGGTGCAACATCGCGTTTCCGGGCGCGTCGCGGTGGCGGAAAAGCCCGATGTGGTATGGGACCGCCCGGATCTCGAGCGGCTCTATGCGCGGCTACAGGACGAATACGAGCTCAAGGAGCGCGCCGAGGCCTTGTCGCGCAAGCTCTCCGTGATCTCCGACACGGCCGAGATGCTGACGGATATGATCGATACCCAGCGCTCCTTGCGCTTGGAAGTGATCATCGTCCTATTGATCCTGTTCGAGATCGTCATAACGACCTACGAAATCGCCACGCGGTGAGTCGGCGCGCAGCCGAAGGTGGTCGGTCAGGCGGCGATCTCGGCGCACGCGCCGGATTCGACGACAAAGCGGTATTTGCGTCCCAGCGCGTCGGTGGCCCACCAGCAGTCCCGCTCCTCGTCGCGGCCGTAATCCCCCCAAAGCCGCGATGCATCGAATTCCGCCATCGCCATTGCATCTTCCCGAAGCTCGAACAGCGGCTGCAGCGGGCGGCGCGCAACGACTTCGTCCTGATCGTCGAGTGCCAGGCGAATGATTTGAAACATGGGGCAATCCCCCGTGAGATTGGTGGCCCCTGCGGTACACACCATCCGTTGCGGCAATTTGACAGCACGTCGATCAGCTGCCTGTGGCGACGCCCTTTTTGCGAAGCGCCCTGCGCGGCCGTCATCGAACCGTCATTGCGTGTGCGCTATCCCACAATCGTTAACAAGAAATTATTTTGCAGACTTCGAGTCGGAAGCGATGATCGATCGCGAAGGATTTCCGTCGTCATTTTCCGCCCCGCACGAGGTTGATGAGATCCTCGAACTGCTTCCTCCGGAGGTGACGCTCAACGTACCCGATCATCTGCTGTCGCTGTGGTTTCCGCCAGGTCCCGTCAACGGCGTCATGGATGGCCTCACGCTCGGGCGTGCGCAAGCTTATGCGCAAAGTTGCGGATGTCGGTTCCGATACAACCGCGCGACCCGTGAGGGCATCTTCTCCAAGTTAATGCCGTCCGAAAATTGACCGGCAAAGCGCAACTTAGCGCAGTATAGGGTTCTGCCCCGCGTCAAGCCTTGGGCATGCGCAGCTTCTTGATACGGGCCATGTTGGTCTCCTGCGCCGAGCGGCCCTCCTGCAAGTACCGCAAGACGGCCTTGAGCTCCGCCATCGAGTAGCCAGAAAAGACGGTCTCGGCGCCGCGAATGTATTCGCCCCAAATCGCATCGATCGCTCGCCTGCCCTTGTCGGTCAACTCGACGAGCACGCCGCGGCGATCATCGGGATGTCTGAGCCGTCGCACGTAGCCGGCTCGCTCGATGCGGTCGAGCGCCGTGGTCATGGCGCCCCTGGTCAGCCCAACCGCCTTGCCGATTTGACCCACCGCGACTGGACCTTTTTGCGCGATGTGGTCGACGCATTTGAGATCGGTGCGGTTGAGCCCGAGGACGGCGCAGGCGGCGTCGTCGAAGGCGTCCGTCGCCTCCTGGTAGCCTCGCACCGCTTCCCCGATCGCGAGGATGAGATCGGCCCGCTTCATCGCTTGACAATCATATTGCTTTATGATCAAACAGCTTTGCAATCAATCATAGTCCCAACCGCCCCGAGAGCCAAGCAAGCCGTGTTCGGAGCAGTGCCATGGAGGCGATCACCCGCAGAGCCTCTCCCTATCTGATCGTCGCGCCGATGTTGGCAACCATTGGCGGCTTCTATGGCAAGATCTTCGCGCCGGGCGGCATTGTCGGGCCAATCGCAGGAGCGCTCGCCGGTCTCGTTTGGGCGATGCTGATCGGGGTCATCGCCAACCGACTGATGCGCCGGCGGGCCTGGATCGCGTTGCTTGCCAACGCCCCCGTGGCGCTCGCCATTATCGCAATCGGACTGATGACGGGCGCAGGCTTGATGTACGGCTGGATGATGGCCGCGGCGCTGAGCGAGCCGTCGACGACCTACGCCGTCCTTTCCGCACTCATGTGGCCTGCCGTTCCGTTTTTCATCACGCTCAACAGCACAATGGAAATCTTGCTCGTCGGCCTGTTGGTGTTCTGCAACTGGGACAGCGATCCACCGCGCAGAACGCTGATTGTCCTCGGCGTCGCCGCATACTTTGTGATGCGGATATGGACCTATCTGGTCTTTGCCGAGCCGCGCTTGGATATTGCGCAGCACGCCCTTTCCCCGGCGGATGTTGAATGGTTCAAAGCGACGCTCGCAATGGATTGGCGGGTCGTGCTCAACCTGATCAGCTGTATCTGTCTTGTCCTCGCCGCGTTGCTCCCGGCCGGCCGCTTCTTTGCGCCGGTCACCGCCAACGATCAGAAGGAAAAGCTTGCGCTCCCCGCGCATCGGTCCCGGTCGCCGCACCGAGCCCCAGCGCTTCAGCCATGACTCGGAAGACTTCGGTGTTGTCCATTTGTCCGCGGACGTGGTCGCTGCCGGGGCCCGTCGCGGTCAAAATCACGTCTTCACCCGAATGTACGTCAGCGTTGATCATCGCCGGGAGGTTGCCGAATCGAAACACCGCGCCCGGAGTGCTCTTGTAGCGCTCGTTGGCGACGTAGGTGTTGGGCTCCTTGCCGGCCGCGGTCGGATCATTGGGATTGTCGAGTTTCGGCCGGAACGTCTCATAATGGTCCGGCAGGCTTGCCGAGAACAAAGCCAGGCGGCGGCTCACATCGACGCGCGAAGGGTAGCCGTCGGCATCGGCAGTCCCGTAGTTCGGAAAGCCCGCGCGGCCGTAGACGCGGACGCGCTCGCGCATGGCGGCGGGGGCCTCCTTCGACATGTCGTCCTCGATCGTTCCGACGAGCCCGATCGGATGATTGTGGTCGGCGAGCACGAGAATCAGCGTGTCGTCGCCGCGCGCGCTCGCCCAATCGCGCGCGAGCTTGACGGCGTTGTCGAACATGATCGTGTCGTAGACCGCCCGCTCCATGTCGAGAAGGTGCGTGTACTTGTCGATCATTCCCGATTCCACCATCAGGAAGAAACCCGATTCATTCCTTGAGAGCACGGCCAGCGCGGCGCTCACCTGCTCGGTCAAATCCGGCTGCTCGGGAAATTTTCGCACCGTTCCGCCTTTGAGGAACTTGCGATCGAGCACGCCGTCCATGTTGCCGAGCGTGAATAGCCCAAGCAGCCGGCGCGTGGCGGGATCATTGGCCGCGGAAGCCATTTCGGGTCCGGTCAACGCGACGGAATAGCCGGCGTCGCGGAAGCGCGCGAGGAAGTCCGCCTCGTCCTTGCGCTTCGAGCCCTCCGTCCCTTTGGGCAGGAAATTGGCCCTGCCGCCGCCCATGAGCACGTCGGGTTTAGCCGCAAAAAACTGCTCGACGATGCGGTCGTATTCGCTGCGCCGGCGCACATGGGCGACCATGGCGGCGGGAGTCGCATCCTCGATCTCGGTATTGGTCACGATACCGACCGCCATCCCGAGCCGGCGCTTGACCAAGCTGGAGATGGTCTCGACTTTCGGGTCGTCAAGCGGGTCAAGCGTGCGGTCCGCGTAGACACCCATGGCATTGACCGCCGATTTGTGGCCGGTCGCGTAGGCGCTGGCGGAGTTTGCGGAATCGGTAATGATGGAATCGCTGCCGGCGGTGGCGACCAGGGCCATGTGCGGCATGTCGTCGATGGCAAGCTTGCCCAACGCTTTGCCCTCCGCGATGCCCTTGGCGAGCAAGCGCGCCGCGATCCGATGTGCCGGCGACATGCCATCACCGATGAACAGGATGACGTTCTTCGCCTTGCGCGGGGGCGTGGCGTAGACGTTCCAGGTGATCTCGCGAGACTGGCCGCCGTCCGTCACGTGGATTTGGTAGCTGCCGGGACGCGTGAGCGAAACATCGCGCAAGATCAAGGCGGATTGGTCCTTGCCGTCCTCGCGTTCGATGAAAGTTGCGGTCTTGCCGAACGCCTTGGCGTAGTCCTCGCCATTGAGCGAGACAGAGATTTTGCTCGGGTCGGCAAGGCCGGAAAACTCGATTTTGAAATCGAACTGCGCGCCGCTCAGAATCTCCGCCCGGTCGATCGGATAAATGGTCTGTGCAGAGGTCGCCGAACCGACGACTGAAATCGCAAAGCAGGCCGCCGCGGCCACAAATCGGTGCATGTCCGTCGTTCCTCGATGGGGTGAGAGACCAGACCTATTCGGCGTTCATGACAATTCGGTTGCAGTTCTGTGACAGCGGCGCCTCCGGCTTCAACCGCGGACAAATGGCGAGCCATGCGACCACTGCTGCTTCCGCGGCTCGATCCGGATCGACCATAGGTCGTGATCGTCGACGTCCTTCAAGGTGACCGTCATGACTTCGCTCGCGCCGTCGATCGCCACGTGCCCGAAGAACTGCAGCCCGAAGCAGGGCGCGAGATCATCCGCTTGGTCGCCGCTGCAGCCCTTCTGGAAGATCGCGCGCGGGCCGAAAGTGTTGTCGAGCGGTTGCGGGCGCCAGGTCCCGGCATGGATCGGGCCGGAGATGAACTCCCAGAACGGATCGAAATCCTGGAACACGGCCGCGTTCGGGTCGTAGTAGTGCGCGGCGGTGTAGTGCATATCCGCGGTCAACCAGACGGTGTTGCGGATGCCGGCACGCTTGATGAAGGCGAGAAGGTCGGCAATCTCGAGTTCGCGGCTGCGCGGCGGACCGTCGCCTTGGCCGACGGCATCGTCGCTCACCACACCGATCGGCAGGTCGGCGGCGATGATCTTCCAGGTTGCCTGCGAATGCATGAGCTCGCGTTTGAGCCAGGACGTTTGCACCGGCCCGAGGATGCGGCTTGCCGAACCGTGCGCGCGCAACGCCGTGCGATAGGACCGCATGTCCAGCAGGAAAACGTCGAGCAGAGGCCCATACGCAATCTTACGATAGATGCCGTGTGTGCGCATCGGCATGAATTCGTGAAAGGCGCGGCGTCCGCGCGCGGCAAGCGCGTGAATGTCAATTGTGGATCGCGCTAGGGACTCGCCGGGGCACCAGTCATTCGTGACTTCATGGTCGTCCCATTGCGCCAAGGTTGGCACCTCGGCATTGAACGCCCGCAAATTTCTGTCGAGCAGATTGTACTTATAATTGCCGCGGAACTCGGCGAGGGTGCGGGCAACCCTCGACTTCTCTTCGGTGACGGTGTTCTTCCATACCTGTCCATTCGCAAGCTTGCGCTCCGACGGGATCGGACAATCGGCATAGATGTGGTCGCCGCTGTGGATGAAGAAATCGGGCCGGTGCTTGAGCATGGTCGCGTAGGTGCGCATCCCGCCGCGGGCTTCGTCGATGCCCCAGCCGCCGCCGGCGGTGTCGCCTGACCACACGAAGGAGATGCCGCGCTGGTCCCTCGGCGCGGTGCGGAAGCGCCCGATCTCCGCTTCGCCCGAGATCGGGGACGAAAGATCCTCGAAGCGGATGCGATAGAATATGTCCTGCCCCGTCGGCAGGCCCTCGATCAGCGCTTTGGCGGTGAAATCAGTCGCCGGCAAGGCGTCGATGAAGACGGCGCTGCGGACATCCTTGAAACTGTCGCTGGTCGCAACCTCGACCAGCATGCGCGATGGCCGGTCGGCGCGCGCCCAGACCATAGCCGAATCGATCGACACGTCGCCCGATTGCACGCCGTGGGTGATGAGTGGGCGATCGGCGGCGCGGCTGAGATATGGCCTGGCGATGCTAGCGGCGGCGGTGATGCCGGCCGACGAGACCGCAGCCGTCAAGAACCGGCGCCGCGTGAGCGGCGCGGCGCCGCCGCGCGTGATGACGGCCATTGGGCCTCCGCCGTCGAATCAACGCGGCGAAAGCTGCCCGCGTCGTCTGACAGAGGCTCGACGTTTTCACGACGGCCATGTGAATCATCAAAGTGTCATCGGATCGCCTCGCGGATGCGGAGACGCGTGCGGCCGACATTGCCATGTCATTTAAGAGTCATCGATTCGTCCTATCCGAGCAGCGATGACGATACTGGTTCTTTCCACATGCGCATTTTGCGTCATTGCCACTGTTCTACATTTGGCGAGCATCGCCACGGTCCTGCAGCGCGTTCGCCGCTCCGCCGCAGAGGTTAACGGAGCAAAAACGCTCGAGGGCATATCGATCATTCGCCCGGTGTGCGGCGTAGAGAATTTTTCCGAGGAGACGTTGCTGTCCGGTTTTCACCTGGATCACCCCAGGTATGAGCTTCTGTTCTGCGCGGCACAAGCGAGCGATCCCGTCGTACCGCTGGTGCGGCGGTTGATCGAATTGCATCCGCATGTGCCCGCGCGACTGCTGATCGGAAACGAATGCATCAGCGCCAATCCCAAGCTCAACAATGTCGTCAAAGGATGGGTCGCGACCTCTTATCCCTGGATTGTGATGGCCGACAGCAACGTCCTGATGCCACCCGACTATCTCCACCGCCTGCTGACGACATGGCGCGCGGATACCGCTCTGGTGTCATCTCCCGCGATCGGATGCAGTCCCGGCAACATGTGGGCCGAATTGGAATGCGCGTTCCTCAACACCTACCAGGCGCGCTGGCAATGTTTTGCCGACAGCATGGGAATGGGCTTTGCACAAGGCAAGACGATGCTGTTTCACCGGGACCTGCTCACATCGGCCGGCGGCATTCGCGCGTTCGCTTTCGAAGCGGCGGAAGACGCGGCGGCCACCAAGGTCGTTCGCAAGACTGGTTTGCGTGTGCGTGTCGTTGACCGGCCGTTCCCGCAGCCGCTCGGACAGCGGACCGCAGCGGAGGTCTGGCGACGGCAACTGCGCTGGGCCCGGCTTCGACGCAATACATTTAGAATTTACTTCCTGCCGGAGATCGGGGCAGGCGCCCTCCCCCCGTTTGCGGCCTATGCCATTCTAGCCGCGGCCAACGACTGGCCGCTGGCGGCCACGCTGACCGCCTTCGGCACGATCTGGTACGGCGCCGAGGCCGTTCTGACTTACGCTGCCGGCTGGCATCTATCCTGGCGATCGCCGTTGTTGTGGCTGTTGCGCGATCTTCTGTTGCCGGCCCTCTGGTCGGCAAGCTGGCTCGGGAACGGCTTCGTGTGGCGCGGCACCCCCATGCGCGCCCTCAACCGCGGCTCGGCCGCGTAGCCGCCGCCAGCGCGTGCAAGACTGCGCTCGCCGCCCCTCCTCATCGGTGGTGAGGACGATCGTTCTTATGCTGCGTGCGTCAAAACGGAGTTGACGGGGCTTTCTGGCGTCGCCATGGACTTGCTCCATGAGCGAGCGTCCCAATTTCATCCTGTTCATTACCGACCAGCACCGCGCCGATTTTCTCGGCTGCTACGGCCATCCGGTGCTACGCACGCCGCACATCGATTCGATCGCGGCCGACGGCACGATGTTTGGCCGCTTCTACGTCGCCAGTCCGGTGTGCATGCCCAATCGCGCGAGCTTGATGACGGGACGCATGCCCTCGGTGCACGGCGTGCGCAGCAACGGAATCCCGCTGTCGATGCAGGCGGTGACGTTTGTCGAGCTCTTGCGCGACGCCGGCTACCGCACCGCGCTCATCGGCAAGAGCCATTTGCAGAACTTCACCGCGTGGCCGCCGATCGTGCGGCGGCTGCCGCCGCGCGCAGACTATCGCGAGCCCTCCGGCGATCTCCTTCAGGCGCTGCGCAACGATCTCAATGATGCGGCTTACGAGCAGGAGACGCCGGAATACTGGGCTGACCGGAATGCGCGCGTCCGAACTCCGTTCTACGGCTTCGATCAGGTATCGCTGGTGCGTGCGCACGGCGACGACGGCGGCGGCGATTATCAGCGATGGCTGGCCGCGCGCGATCCCAAGGCGCTGCCGGGGCCGAAGAACAGCCTCCCGCATAGCTACACGGTGCCGCAGGCCTATCGCACCGCAATTCCGCCGGAGCTTTACCCGACCGCGTTCATCAGCGAGCGCGCGCAGGCCTTCTTGCGCGAGGCCGAGGCCGATTCGCCGTTCTTCCTCATGGTGTCGTTTCCCGATCCGCACCATCCCTTCGACCCGCCGGGCAAGTATTGGGATATGTACAAGCCGGAGCAGTTTGCGGTGCCGGAGGCTTTCAAACGCAACGACTGGGCGCCGCCGGCGCTCGTGCGCAACATCATCGCCGAGCGCGAGGCCGGCACCGCCAACCTCAATGGCATGAACACCATCAGCGTGTCGGCGCGCGAAGCGCAGGAGGCACAAGCGCTCACTTGCGGGATGATTGCCTGCATCGATGACGCGATCGGCGGCGTGCTGCGCGTCCTCGACCGGAGCGGACGCGGCGGCGACACGGTGCTCATGTTCACCAGTGATCACGGCGATCATCTGGGCGATCACCGGCTGATGCTCAAGGGCGCGGAGCAGTATCAGAGCATCGTGCGGGTGCCGTTCATCTGGTCCGATCCGCGTGCCAACAACCATCCGGCGGTTGCCGATACGCTCGCGTCGACGCTGGACATTTCAGCGACCGTGCTCGACCGCGCCAGGATCGAGCCGTTCAGCGGCATGCAAGGGCGCAGCTTGCTGCCCGCCTTGGACGGCACAAGTGCAGTACGCGACAGCGTGTTCATCCAATACGACCATCAGAGTCCGAGTCCCGGCACAGATATGCCGCCGCGCGTGCACAGCATCATCGACCGTCGTTACCGCCTCAGTGTGTTCCACGGCACTGGATGGGGCGAACTCTACGACCTCGAGGCGGATCCGGGCGAGTTCGAGAACTTGTGGGATGATCCAGCGCAGGCCGCGACGCGGGCGCGAATGGTCGAGCGGCTGCTGTTGGCCGAGATCGAGCACGTCGACCGCGTGCCGCTGCCGACCCGCCGCGCGTGAGCGGCTGCCTTCTACCGACTCGCCGGATCAGCTCATGTAGTTGTCGGATTGCGTGCCTGGCCTTACCGCGTGCTGCCGCGATCCTCCACGGAAAAGCCGGAGGCTTTGACGAGACGTCCCCAGCGCTCGATCTGTTGCTTGATCTCGGTCTTGAGCTGCGGCCCGGTCTCGCCCGAGACCTCGAATCCCTGCGCCTCGAGCTTCTCTCTCACGGCCGGATCGGTGTGCGCCGCCTTGGCGGCCTCGGTGAGCCGCCCGAACACGTCGTCGGGGACGCCCTCTCTGACCAACAGGCCGAACCAGACTTTGGCGGTGAATTCCGAATAGCCCAATTCGGCGAATGTCGGCACGTCGGGCAGGGAACGATCGCGCGTCGGCCCGGTGGTGGCCAGCGCCTTCAGCTTGCCGGCGCGCACGTGCGGCAGCGAGGAGTTGACCTGCGCGAAGCCGAACAGCGAATGGCCGCCGAGCAGCCCGGTGACCTGCAGGCCCGAGCCGCGGTACGGCACGTGCGTGAGGTCGAGGCCGAACTTTTCATTCATCTGAAAACCGAGGAAGTGCGACGGCGTTCCCGACTGATACGAGGAGTAGCTCAGCTTGCCCCTGTTCGCCTTGGCCCATGCGATGAAGTCGGCGAAGGTGTTGGCGGGAACGCTGGGATTGACGACGAACGCCAGCGGCGCCTCCACGCCGCGGATAATCGGCCTGAACTGATCGATCGACCAACGGGCGTTGGGGAAGGCATTCGGGTTGATTTCCGTGAACGCCTGGGTGCCGAGCCACAGGATGGTTCCATCGGCGGGCGCGTTCACGATGTACTCGGCCGCAAGCGTGCCGCTTGCGCCCGGCTTGTTCTCGAGGATGACCGGCTGGCCGAGCGTTCGCGACATGTGCTCGCCGACCATCCGGGCATAGGGATCGATGGCGCCGCCCGGGGCAGTGCCGACGATGATGCGAATGATGCCGCTCTGGGCCAGGGTCCCGACCGTCGGAAGCGCCAGGAACGCCGTGAGGCAGGCGGCGAGCGCAACAGTACGGTTCATCGGCTTCTTCCTTTGCGGGCCGGGGCAGGGTCTGCGCCCTGATACCCGGAATTTCCGTTTCCAGCCAGTAGTTTACGAGCGCCGGGGAGAAATCCGCAAAACTGTGACAGGGATCACAGACGGCGCGGCGCGGCGCGTATATCCCTTTGTCCACATAGGGGTGTTGGAATAGGAGATCGCGTCATGACCAGGACCACGGACCAGGCAGGCGTGTTGGTGTACTCGCTGCTGATCACCCTTCTAGTGTTGGCGACGATCTACGTTCCGGCCTAAGGGACACCACTGCAGCGCGACGATTTTCGATTGGGTCGCTCGGCTTTCGCGGTCATCGTCTGCGAAAGCGGCGACCCAATCGCATGGCGCGAATGAGCGCAGCAGCATCGGGGTTCTTACACCGCCACACAGGATGATCGACTGACCCTTCGCGAACACTGGCACGTTTTGCAGTCCGCGGAGGAAGGAATCCGCTGCCTTCGCTCCTTCAGTCGTTTAGCGGCGTGATCGGATCGCCTTTACGGATGATGCCGCCCACTTCGATGCGGCAATTGAGCCCGGAGCGATTAAGCAACGGGGTGTAAACCGGGCGTCCCAGCAGCTTCTCGAGGTACCTGCAGGGGAAGTTGAGCCGTCCGCCGGTGAGCACCGTTTCGCCGATCTTGAAGCGCTTGCCGACGAGGTGGCTCAGCGGCACCCCGCGCGTCGTGAGATTGCGGCGGTGCTCTGCGGGCGCAAGCTCGACTTGCTTGCCGGGTTCCGGAGGATCACCCCGGGCGATGGCCTCGAGCACTTCCATTTCGATCAGCGTCACCTCGCGCGCATCGGGCTTTGGCGAATAGGTGCCGGTGCCGCTGAAATAGCGATCGCCTTCAATGCCGCGGCCGGCGACAAGCTTGGCTTGCTCGAGCTCCTCCATCGCGAGCGATGCTCTCGCCGCGATATGAATGTGGAGCAGGCGCCCGGACCAGCTCATTCCTGCCCCACCTGGCCGTCGTGTTGGGCGGGCGCCATTCCGTGGGCGGCTGACGACACTATTCCGCCGCCTGCCGTGAGGGCGGGCGGACGCTCTCGAGCCCGTCCGCCTCGGTTGCAGAGATCGTGGTGCGCACCATGAGCCGCGCCTCATGCGCGGGCCACGGACGGCCCCGATGCATGGTGGCGCGGTTATCCCACATGACGACGTCGCCCTTGCGCCAGGTGTGCACGTAGCTCAGCCCAGGTACGGTTGCGGCATCGATCAGCTCGGCGAGGAGCTTCTGCGCCGCCGTTTGCTCCATGCCCTCGATCGCATAGGCATGCGAGGCAAGGTAGAGCGCGCTGCGGTCGTTGACCGGATTCCTCCACACCATGCGCCAGCATTGCGGCGGCAGCGCCGTACGCTCCTCCGCGCTCGCCAGGTCGGGCGCGATCTTGCCGCGCGAATGGGCGTAGTCATGCCAGGCGAAGGACTTCTCAAGCCGCTTGCGCAGCGCCTCCTCGAGCCGATCCCAGGCGAGGCGAGTCGAGACGTATTCGGTCTCGCCGCCGCGCGCGGGGATGACGCGCGCCGAGAGCACCGAGGCGAGCGCCGGCACGCGCTTGAACGTGCTGTCGGTGTGCCAGAGTTGGTTCGCTTTATTGCGAAGCGCGAGCCGGTGATCGGCCGGCACGACTTTGCCGTTCTCGTCGATGGTGCTGAGGATCACGAGATTGGTACCTGCGCCGAGCGAGCCGACCTTGGTCACTTCGAGCGGCCCGAAGCAGCGCGAGAAGGCGAGTTGCACCTCGTCGGTCACCTCCTGGCCGCGAAAGACAATGACCGAATGCTCCTCGAACGCCGCGCGCGCCGCTTTGTATGCGGCGGCGTCGGCCGCGACGTCGGCAAGCGTCATGCCGCGCAACTCGGCGGCAAAGCCCGGACCCAGCGGGATGATCTCCATGGGCGAGCCCTCCGTTGCTGATGGCTCAGGTTTTCACGAGATGAGGTCAATTCGCAAGGAAGGAAGCACCTCAGACACTGGCCTCCAAGAATACCTCCAAGCCCAACGCAGCCGCCCGCAACCGGGGCGGCTAGGGGCAAAAAGCCCGTAAGTGAAGAGATTGTTAACGAATTCCGGCGTCGGCCAGCCGCCGATCTCCCCTCCTGGCTTTGAACCAATTGCCCCCCCAGCGCGACCAATAGTCGGGAGCCACCTCCGGCAGCGCGCCGGCTTAGGTGGCAGTCGATGGGAACAGGGGGGCTTCATGTACATCCACAGCGGGCTCTAACTGCGATTGCGGCCGCGCCGACGGCGACTTGCGCCGTTGCGTGGTGCGCGTTGTCCCGCTTCCCGCACGCCTCCATCGCGCCCGCACGCGGGCAAGGACCCTTGGGGAGAATCTCTCATGACTCGCCTTCGTTACCATATTCTGGCAGGCACGGCCCTGGCCCTCATCATCGCCGCCGTCCCGCTGGGCGGGCTCGCACTGGACGCGAGCAACAAAACGGCCCCGGCGCCGACCGGCCCAGCGCCCGTCGAGCAGGTCGCAACCGAAACTTCTAATGCGGCCGCTGCGACCGAACCGGCGGCCACCGTGATCGAACCGGCAGCCGCAGCGGCGGCCGTGACGGAGCCGGCGGCCACGACTGAGCTGACGGTGACGGCGGAGCAGGCAGCCCCGGTCGACCCGATGGCATCGCTCGATCCTGCCGACCGGCCGGTTGCGGAAAAGATTCGCGACTTCTTCGCCGGCACGTCGGACCGGATCTTTGCCAATAAGAAAGAGCGCGCCGCGGCCGAGGCGTTCTACCAGAGCCGCAGCTATGCGCCGCTGTGGCTCGACCAAGGTAACGCGAACGCGCGTGCCACTTCTGCGATCGCGCGGTTGAAAAACGCCGATGCCGACGGGCTCGAAGTCAGCGACTACAAGACCCCGAATTTTGCCGGGTTGGGAGCGGACGCACTCGCGGAAGCCGATCTCAAGCTCACGCAGACGGTGCTCACCTATGCACGGCACGTGCAGGCCGGGCGCTTCTCCTATACTCGAGTGAGCCGCAACATCGAGTTGCCGCAGGCGGCGCCGGAACCGGCCGACATCCTCAACACAATGGCCGCGACGCAGGATGCTGACAAAGCGCTCGACGCGTTTAGCCCGCCGCAACAAGAATATCAAAAGCTCAAGGCGATGCTCGCGGAGTTGCGCGGCGCTTCAGGTGTCAAGAAAGGCGACAGCTCCCGGCAGATCGAGACGATCATCGCCAATATGGAGCGCTGGCGCTGGTATCAGCGCGATCTGGGCCAGGCGCATGTGGTCGTCAATCAGCCCGACTTCACGCTCCGGGTGATGCACGACGGGAGGCAGGTGTGGACCACCCGCATCGTCATCGGCAAGCCGAGCACGCCGACACCGCTGCTGAGCGAGACGATGAAGCACATCACCGTCAATCCAACGTGGAACGTGCCGCCCTCGATCGTGTACGGCGAATATCTGCCGGCGCAGGCGCAGGACCCCACCGTGCTCTCGCGCATGGGGCTGCGCGTGAGCTACAGCGGCGGCGGCGTGCACATTTCCCAACCGCCCGGACCCGGCAATGCGTTGGGACGGATTCGGTTCAACTTCCCCAACCGGTTCCTCGTCTATCAGCACGACACCCCGGACAAGTACTACTTCGCCCATGAGTCCCGCGCCTACAGCCACGGCTGCATGCGCGTGCAGGATCCGGCGAAATATGCCGAGGTCCTACTCAACATCGTGCGGCCGCAGGAGCATTGGACGGCCGAGCGGATCACCCGGATGTACGGCAGCTCCGAGCACAATCTTCAACTGCAGCCGACGCCGGTCTGGGTCCACCTGACCTACCAGACCGCTTTCGTCGACAGCGCCGGCAAGCTGCAAATGCGCCGCGACATCTACAACATCGATGGCCGCACGCTCGCGGCGATCAAGAGCGGCCGCGGCGGCCTCGAGGCTCCGCCCGAGCGCAAGCGCGAGCTCATCGCGTCGACCCAGCGCAGGGCCGCACCGCCTGCTCCCGCAGTGCCCGCTGCACGCAGCGGCTCCATGTTCCAGTCGATGTTCAACCCGACGCCGTCTTACTACGGCCGGGCGCCCATCTATCGCTAAGACTGGCCGGTAATGACGTGTGGAAGCGGCGCCGCCGCTTCCACACGCCGCGTTTTAGGATTGAGGTTCGAGGAGCTGCCCAAAGCCGAAGTTGTAGCGCCTGAGCTTCGGATTGCGCACCTTGCTGTAGCGGCTGAAGTCGACGCCATCGAAGCCGCCGCTAAATCGTTCGATGAATCGGTCCGCCAGCTGCGGGGTGAACTCCGCGAACATCGGCCGCCGCAGCTCCAGCCCTTCGTCGGCGAAGTCGCGACCGTGATGATAATCATAAATCATCACCAACGACCACGCGCCGGTGATGAAGTGGCCGCCGGCAAGCGACGTGAGGCGTCCGGATTTGATTGCTTCGAGCGCCTCGGTCGAGGTGTTGATGCCGCTGAACCACGCATCGACGCCGGGCTTACCGCCGCGCTTCTCCCAGGCGGTCATCGCGCCGAATGCCATCAAATCGTTGCCCGCCCAGATGAGTTTGACGTCAGGGTAGCGCCGATAGAGCGAATCGGCATGCTGGGCGGCTAGTTCGCGGTTCCAGGCCGCGTAAACCTCCTCGTCGAGAACGACCATTGGGGCTTCAGCGACAGCGCGGCGCATGCCCTGATTGCGATTGATCGACGAGGGCGTGGAACGATCGCCGGCGATCGCCAGCATGTGAAGCTTGCCGTCGGGTGCAAATGCCTTTTCTTTTTTGCCGCGCTCAATGAGCGCGCGCGCGGTGGGATAACCGGCGTCCTCCGCCCGCGGCTCCAGCGAGCCCAGCCAGCCCTTGTACTTGCCGCGCGGCGATCCAGTGCCGCCGCGCTGGTCGGCGGGAATGGAGCTGTAGGCGAGAAACGTCTTCATGCCGGCAGGCTCGATGATCTTCAAAAGTTGGTCGGCCACGGCATAATCGTCCGTGATCACCACATATTCCGGCCGCTTGCCGGCGGGACGGGCTGCCAGCTCGCGGGCAATCTCGAGCGTCTTGAGAGGTTCGCGCTGAGCGTACCGAACCTCGAAATTCATGCCGAGGCTCTTGGCAGCCGCCTCCATGCCTTGGCTCGCAGTCAGCCAATAGATTTCGTCTGACTTTCCAGGATTGATGAAGGTAACGGATTGCGCGCGGACAGTGGCGGGCCACAGCAGCAAGGCTAGACATAAACCGAGGTGTAACGCGACTGATCGACCGTCGCACAGTTTCAATTGATCGCCTCGCATGTGAGCCGCCTCTCCCGTCAGGAGCAGTTTAGGACAATTCGAATTGGCCGGATGTGTGGTGAACGAGAGCCCGCAGCACGGGCTCTCTTGCGCTCACCCTATCCCCGCGACGATCGCTTAGCTATGCGGGGATCTCCTTAGCCTTGATCTCGTACCTGAAAGTGTCGGGATCGAGCGAATCGAGCCGTTCGCCGTTCACCTCCGCCTGCGGGTACATGAGAAAGCCCAGCTTGGGGCCTGACGAGCCGGGCAGCTCGACATCGTGAGCGAAATTGTAGGCGAGCCAATTCATCTCCCAGGCGCCGAACAGCGTCTTGCGCGCCGCCACGACCTTGGGATCGTCGAGCGCGAGCCCGCCGGGCGGCTCTTCCAGCACCACCTTGCGCACGTCCGCCGGATCGACTGGGACCCAGCCGAATCCGCTGAGGTACACCTCGGCGCGACAGTGCTGCGCCTTGCTGACGATCTCGCTGCCTGCCCCCAGGCTCTTGTAGCCGAAGCGCGATGGCGCAATGCGGATGCCGTAGACGTCGCGTGCGGGCAGTCCGACCGCGCGCGCCAGCCCGACATAGAGCGCGTTCAAGTCCGCGCACTTGCCGCCGAAATCGCCCGTCTTCAGCATTGAGGCAATGTCGCCGATGCCACAGCCCCGCGTCTCCGCCTTGCGGAACGTGTTGTCGACGATCCACTCGTAGATACGCCGCGCCTTTTCGACATCGCTGAAGGTCCAGCCCACGATGTTGTCGGCAGTCGCTTTGACGATGCCATCCGTCGGCATCAGATCGGTTGAGGCGGTGTAGAGTTTGCGCTCATCGGCCGAGAGCGGCGCCACGCTGCCGCGCTTGGAGAGATCGACCGCGCGATCGCGCGTCGCAATGCGGCTGACGACTTGCGCGACGGGAGCCCGCTCGCCGTCCGCCCATTCGACGTGCAGCATCTGCGCCCCGTATTTCGTATCGCGCTTGAGCTCCGTCGACTGCCCGTTGCTCGTCCATTCATTACCGAGGGGTTCAGTCCAGCCGGGCTCGGCGACCGCCGGCAACGGCAGCCATGCTTGCACCTTCCCCGCCGGCTTGACGATCTCGACGCGAGTGGTGACTTCGAACTTTCGCCAGGCGTCCGGCCTTGGCGTGAATGGGACTTGGGCCAAAGCGCTGTGCGGTAACGCCGCAACAGCCGTGAGTGCTGCGCCGCCGCGCAAAAACTCTCGTCTCTTCATGGCGAGTTCTCCGTGTTTGAGATGCTTTTCAGGATTCACTGCCGGCATCTAGCCGGGCACCTCCATGAGCAGATCCGCGAGTATCTTCGTCACGTCGGGCCGTTCCCAGTCCACGTCGCCTTCGGCAATGAAGCGAGGCTTCAAGGTGCGATCCAGGACGACGGTCGAGGGCAGCGTTTGAACATTCCACGCTCGCGCGACCGCGCGATCGCGATCGAGCAAAATCGCAAACGGCAACGACTCGCCGGCGAAGAACCGGCGCACCGCCCCGTCTGCTTCGGCCACGCTGATGGGCACGATAGCAAAGGCCGCCCCCTCGAGTCGGGACTGGAGTGCTCGCAAGCTCGCCATCTCCGCCCGGCATGGCTCGCACCAAGTGGCGAAGAAATGCAGGAGCACCACCTGACCGCGAAGCTGCGCAAGTTCGCGCGCCGGCCCATCGAGGCTCGGCAGCGAGAACGATGGTCGGGCCGAATCGGCAAGCGCGACCAACCGCGTCTTCGCTGACGGCTCGCCGTCGGCGGCCGCGCCTTGCGCCGGGAGCATGCACAGCCCGACGAGCAGAGCGCCGATCATCAGCCAGGTGCGAAACATTCGCACGCGCGGCAGAGAGCGCAGATGGCCAGGAGCCCGTTCTATTTTCATCGTGCGCAGAATTGGTGGACCAAGGCGGTTCATTACTGCGGCGGCGCCTGACCCTGTCAATACCGCCGCAGGGCACCTACCGCTGATGTGACATCTGCGTGAATTTCCCCCGGACGCCTACGCCTGCTCCCGCCTCGCTTCGGGCGACGTGGCGACCTCGGTCGGAGCCAGCGAAGGCAGCCGCTCGAGGGCCGGCGAAGAGTCGCCGCGCACCGCGAGAAAAAGCTCGCGGCCGCCGAGAATCAGAAGCGAAAGTGCGAACGGGATGATGTAGTAGAGCAGCCGAAACAGCAGCAGCCCGGCGAGCACGTCTTCCTTGTCGAATTGCCACAGCGCCACCAGCATGGCCGCGTCGAAGACGCCGATTCCGCCCGGCGCATGGCTTGCAAAGCCGAGAAGCGTCGCGGAGACGAAAATCACGGCGAGCGTCACGAAGCCGATATTGGGCTCGGCCGGCACCAGCATGTACATGGCCAGCGCACAGAAGCCGAGATCGACGATGCCGATGCCGATCTGCAGCAGCGTCAACGGGCCGCCGGGCAAGTTGACGCACCAGCTTTCCCGGCCGACCACGCGCGGGCGCCGCCAGACCCAGCCGACGTAGACCGCCAGCACGACCAAAATCAGGATCGCGCCGCCGCGGTTGAGCCACGCCGGCAGCTGATCGATGGCCGTGGCGGCAAGCGGCGCATAGGCGATGCCGAGCCCGAGCACGGTGGCGTTCCCGAGCCAGAAGGTGAGCCCGGCTACGAAGCAGATTTTCGCGACCTCGACGGCGCTCAGCCCCCAGGCCGAATAGATGCGGTAGCGCACCGCTCCGCCAGTAAACACGCTGGCCCCCACATTGTGCCCGACCGAGTAGCTGGTGAAGGCCGCGAGCGCGGCCGCCGAATAGGGCACGTCGTTGCGTCCGATCGTGCGCAGCGCGAAGAGATCGTAGAACGTCAGGGTGAAATATCCGCAGGCAACGAACAAAGCGGCGAGCGCGACTTTGTGCAGATTGGCGGCCAGCAGAGCTTCCACGACTTCGCGCGTCTCGATCGTGCGCAGGATGCGATAGAGCACCACGGCCGCGATCGCGATGAGCGTGAGGCTGAGCGCGACCCCGAGCCGGTTCCAGCCGATCTTTCGGTCACAGAACACCGCGGCCCGATGCAGCGCATCGAGCACTCTGCTTTGCCCGTCCTGGGGTCTCGGCGTCATCGGTCGACCGTCAGGCAATGTTCCGGGAACCTGCGCATGCCCACCATATCGTTGTTGCAATGTCCGATTTCCAATCCCGTCTTGCCACGTCATACTCTGACGGTTCGAGCCGATGGCGGGCAAGGACTAGCAAAACGCAGTGCAAGGGGCGAGTGCTGGCATTGTGACAGCTTCGCCCGCAGATCGGCATGCGGCTGCGGTCATCTGCCGGCCGCCGCGTCGGTCTGATAGGATCATCCGAAAACCGGCTCGAGAACGCGCCGCCGCTCGCGCCGAAACGGAGCACGCCATGACCGACAATCCGCTACCGCCCCCGCAGCCGCTTGGGCGGCGCACCATCCTTAAAGGAGCAAGTCTCGGCCTCGGGGCGGGGCTCGTCTCCGCCTTCCCGGCGCGGGCGCAAAGCACCGGTGCCGGAATTGCGCAACCGAGTGAAGGCGCGATCTGGAGCGCCGAATACTGGGCCAAAAAGGGCGAGGTTGCGCTCAATCTCTGGCGCAAGCGCATCGGCGCGCCGACGCCCGGCGAGGCCGCGCTGCCGGTTCTCTTCCTCGTGCACGGCTCGTCCAACTCCGCACGCTCGTCATACGATCTCACCGTACCGGGCAAGGGCGAATATTCGCTCATGAACGTGTTTGCGCGGTATGGGTACGACGTGTGGACCATGGATCACGACGGCTACGGATATTCCGGCAGTTCGGGCAACAACTCCGACATCGCGAGCAGCGTCGAGGATCTCAAAGCTGCTATTCCGGTGGTGGCGCGCGAAACCGGTCAGGCAAAAATGCATTTCTACGGCACCTCCTCAGGGGCCATTCGCGCCGCCGCTTTCGCGCAGGTCGAGCCGGCGCGGGTGGACCGGCTGGTGCTGGTCGCGTTCACCTATAAAGGCAGCGGGGCGGCGGAGATCGGCAGGCGCCAGCGGCAGGTCGAGTTCTACCGCAACAATAATCGCCGCAAGCGCGACGCGGCCATGATCCGCTCCATCTTCACCCGCGACGGCTTCGCCTCGAGCTACGACATGGCCGTGCCCGAAGCGATCATCGCCGTCGAGCTCAAGTTCGGCGATCAGGTCCCGACCGGAACCTATCTGGACATGGCCGCCAATCTGCCGCTGGTCGATCCCCAGAAAGTGCTCTCGCCGGTGCTGATGATCCGCGGCATGCATGACGGCAATTCGACCACCGAGGACCTCCTCGACTTCTTCCGGCAACTTCCGAACGGCGACCGCCAATTCGTGATCCTGCCGCACACCGCGCACAGCCCGGGATACAGCAACAACCGCCGCCTGCTGTGGTACGCGACGCGCAATTTCCTCGCCGCGCCGGCGCCATTCGCGAGCGGTTAGTCTCGACTGGGGCGTGTACCCATAAAACACGGTGTCCGCTCTTCCCCCAAAAGCGGACATTTCGTGCGGCGGTCTGCATGTCTACTTTGTGCCAATAGCGACGTTAACGCGGCGCAGCAAAAAGAGAGTTCGAACCTGCGGGCATCACCACGTATATCGCACGGTGCCTGTCCCGGCGTAGGTGGAGGGGTGACACCGGAATTCGCGTCGAAATTCGCGAGGAACGAGAGGCTACTGGCAATCCGCAGCTCCGCGCCGGCGGAGGTCAGCGCCGAATTCTTCGCCGGCGTGACGTCGTTGACGATGAAGCTCGCGCCGGGAAGCGTCTGGAACACGGCGGCGAGCGTCGGGTCGCTGATCCAGTCGTGCGCCCAGGCAAGCGGCGCCCGGAACGCAAGCACGCGATAGGGATCGAGCCATATTTGATTGTCGTAGCGCGCGCCGAGCTCGCTCCGAGTGTCACCCGCCGCGCGTGAATTTAAGGAGATCCCACAGCCGCCACTGATGAGGTCAGTCTCGTTATAGCTCGGGGTGTCCGCTCCATGCGGTACCATCGAAGACATTAATGGCCAGGTCATCAGGCGTTGTACCGGCCACAAATGATGCCTGTGCAAGCTGTGATTGCGTCAGCACGATGTCTTGAAAGGTCGGCTGTGCAAAATGGTCACAGTCCCGCTAGTACCGCTGCACAGTGATTTTGACGGGTTGAATCTCCTGGGTTCAAAGTAGCTCTGGCAGGCATTTCGGATCAACGAGCATTTCGATGCTACGGGCGGCGCGCGGCTGTCGTCGAATGAATCCTGCCCGTTCGAGCGTGAGCACCATCTGGTGAACCGAAGGTGGGCTGACGCGAAAATACTCCTGCATGTCGGTTTCGGCTGGCGGCCGGCGGTGCAGACGCGTGTAAAGGTGGATAAACGCTAGATACTGGCCCCCCTGCTTGGGCGTGAAGGCTTTTGCAGGACGACTCACGCCCGCCATCCGATTCAGTTGTTCGTCCGTGCCTCGAGCGAAGAGGAGGCACAGATGAATGTACGCTATCGAGTCGAACTGAGCCAAACCGAGCGCGCCGAACTCACCACGCTTCTGAGCGGAGGAAAGCACGCAGCGCGCAAGCTTAAACGAGCACAGATTTTGCTCGCCGCCGACGCGGGGGCCAGCGACGACGACATCACAACCAGCGTGGGCGTTGGCGGCTCGACCGTCTACCGAACCAAGCAGCGCTTCGTGCTCGGCAACCTCAAGGCGGCGCTCAGCGAACGGCCGCGCCCGGGAGCAAGCCGTAAGCTCACGGGCAAAGAGGAAGCCCTGCTGGTCGCCACCGCCTGTTCGAAACCCCCGCAGGGCCGCGCACGTTGGACCCTGGAGCTGTTGGCGGGTGAGCTGGTAAGCCTCACCGAGCACGACGGTATCTCCCGCGAAACCGTGCGCCGGCGGTTGGCTGAAAACGACCTCAAGCCCTGGCGCAAGGACATGTGGTGCATTCCGCAGGTCGACCGCGAATATGTCGCTCGCATGGAGAATGTGCTCGACCTCTATGCCGAAGAGCCCGATCCGAAGCATCCGGTGATCTGTTTCGACGAGAGCCCGACCCAGCTCATCGGGGAGGTACGCCAACCGATTCCGGCCGAGCCGGGCCGGATCGAGCGCTACGACTGCGAGTATAAGCGCAATGGAACGGCCAATCTGTTCATCTTCCTCGACGTGCATCGACCCTGGCGCAAGGTCAAGGTCACTGAGCGGCGAGCGGCAGAAGATTACGCCCAATGCATGCGCGAGCTCGTCGATGTCCATTATCCCGATGCGGAGTACCTCCGGGTTGTACAGGATAACTTATCGACCCACTCAGCCGGCGCCCTGTACCAGGCATTTCCGCCCGCCGAAGCCCGGCGCATTTTGCGACGGTTGGAGTTCCACTACACCCCCAAGCACGCAAGTTGGCTCAACATGGTCGAAATCGAGATCGGAGTGCTGCGCAGCCAATGCCTCGACAGACGCATCGATACGAAGGAGCAGCTCAAATCCGAGATCGCTGCCTGGGAACGTCAGCGCAATGCCTCAGGCGCGCGCATCAAATGGATGTTCACAACCGAGAAAGCTCGAGCCAAAATGGGACGGGCCTACCCACAGCCCGCTTCCCTCCGCGAGGCTCAAACCAAAGAGTCATAATCACTGTGCAGCGGTACTAGTCCTAATCTTTCGTTCGTCTAGTGTAACGGGAGCACACTCAAGTTTTCAGCAAAATCGATTCAGAATATCCCATCGAGAATTTCTCTATATAGTGAATGGAGTGTTTAAAGCTATTGGGGATGGTTAAGTAGATCTTAAGAATACTTGCGCGGATTCCGGGCAGGGCGGGCGCGAACGCGCCGCGCGCAGCGGCCTTCGTCGCGGGTGGCTCGCGCGCCGCCGAGATCTTACCTTCACAGCATGAATGGCACCAAGAACGACATCGATCCCGCCACTGAACTGCGCGAGGAGGACGAGGAGCCGGCGCTGCCGGAGCTTGAGTCGGACATGGAGCTCGCCGCCGCTGCCGGACCGCTCGCCGCGGGCCGCGCGGTGATACTCAATCACGCCAAGCTCGCGCCGCCCGCGCCCGGCGTCTACCGCATGATCGATGCCAAAGGCGACGTGCTCTATGTCGGCAAGGCGAAGAATATCCGCAAACGCATCATCGCCTATGCTCGTCCGACCGGTTACGACCCTCGGATCGAACGCATGATTGCGGCGACCGCCGCGCTCGAATTCGTCTCGACGGCGACAGAGACCGAGGCGCTGCTGCTGGAAGCCAATCTGATCAAGCGCCTGCGCCCGCGCTTCAATGTGCTGCTGCGGGACGACAAGTCGTTTCCTCATATCCTGATCACCGGTGACCACTGGGCGCCGCAAATTCTCAAGCATCGCGGCGCGCGCACCCGCGACGGCAATTATTTCGGCCCGTTCGCCTCGGTCTGGGCGGTCAACCGCACCATCACGGCGCTGCAGCGGGCATTTCTGCTGCGCTCGTGCTCGGATGCGTTCTTCGAGAGCCGCACGCGGCCGTGCCTGCTTTACCAGATCAAGCGCTGCTCCGGCCCCTGCACGCGCGAGATCGATTTCGCCGAATACGGCAAACTGGTGCGCGAAGCCAACGCGTTCCTGTCGGGCAAGAGCCAGGCTGTGAAGGACGAGCTGGCCGCCGAGATGGAGAAAGCCTCCGCCGCGCTCGAATTCGAGCGGGCCGCCATCTACCGCGACCGCCTCGCTGCGCTCTCGGCGGTGCAATCCCATCAGGGAATCAATCCGCGTGGCGTCGAAGAGGCCGACGTATTCGCGGTTCATCAGGCGGGCGGCTTCAGCTGTGTCGAGGTGTTCTTTTTCCGCACCGGCCAGAATTGGGGCAATCGCGCCTATTTCCCAAAGGCCGATCGCTCGCTCTCGGCCGCCGAGGTGCTCAGTGCATTCCTCGCTCAATTTTACGATGACAAGCCGTCCCCGCGCTACATCCTCGTCTCGCACGAGATCGAGGAACGTGCGCTGCTCGCTGAGGCGCTGAGCACCAAGAGCGGCCATAAGGTCGAGGTGAGCGTGCCGCAGCGCGGCGAACGAAAGGAGCTTGTCGATCACGCACTCGCCAACGCACGCGAGGCGCTGGCGCGTAAGCTGGCTGAGAGCTCGTCGCAGCGCAAGCTGTTGGCGCTGGTTGCGGAGGTTTTCGCTTTGCCGCGGCCGCCACGCCGCATCGAGGTGTACGACAACAGCCACATCCAGGGCAGCAACGCGGTCGGTGCCATGGTCGTCGCCGGCTCGGAAGGATTCCAGAAGAACCAGTACCGCAAGTTCAACATTCGCGCCGCCGATCTCGTGCCTGGGGATGATTTCGGTATGATGCGGGAAGTGCTGAACCGCCGCTTCAAGCGGCTGATGAACGAGGCGCCGCGGCCCATGCCCGGCGCGTCCAATCCGGCAGCGCAGGCCGGCGAGCCGATCGACATCGCCGGCGGGCCGGATGGCGACGGCGAATCACCCTGGCCCGATCTCGTCATTATCGACGGCGGCCGCGGGCAGTTGAGCGCGGCGCAGGAGACGCTCACCGGCCTCGGGATCATCGACGTGCCGCTCGTGGCCGTCGCCAAGGGCGCGGATCGCGACGCCGGCATGGAGACCTTCTTCCTGCCCGGGCGCGACCCGTTCAAGCTCAAGCCGCGCGATCCCGTGCTCTATTTCATCGAGCGGCTGCGCGATGAGGCTCATCGCTTCGCGGTCGGCTCGCATCGCATCCGCCGCCGGCGCGATATCCGCGAGGCGGGGCTGCAGGAAATTCCCGGCATCGGCCCGACCCGCAAACGCGCGCTGCTCCACCATTTTGGGACGCTCAAGGCAATCGAGCGCGCCGCGCCGGCCGACCTCGCCAAGGTGCCGGGCATCAGCGCGGAGACCGCCCGTAAGATCTATGACTTCTTCCACGAGCGCGCGGAATAGCGCCGCCGACGCCGTTATCGACAGAATTAGGCATGCAGACACCGGAATCTCGCCCTATCTATCTCGGAAACGGCAACTGATTGTCACGCTTATGCGCTATGCCGGACGCGGTTGGTGGAAAACGGC